>BFBZ01000002.1_pt26 | contig 230405 bp, 217 predicted proteins | sample 1888401 | NCBI WGS metagenome assembly BFBZ01 (sample SAMD00112614, study PRJDB3348) | symbiont metagenome | host: Chara braunii
AGTTTGATCACTCATCCCGAACTCACGCTGTTGACGGCATTTGCGGGTCTGATGTTTGGGCTGGCGTATTTTGCGGCTCTCAAGCGCAGCGTGACGCTGCTTGTCCGCAGCGATAGCTGGCTTGGTCCAGTGGCCCTGACGCTGGTACGTGTCGGCGCTGCGGCCGGCTTCCTGCTCATCGCGGCGAAACTCGGAGCAGCGCCGTTGCTCAGCGGCTTTGCCGGGTTCCTGGTGGCGCGCGCGTTGGCGCTGCGCGCGGAAAGGAGGGCGGGCTGATGCAATCCTCGCCCCTCACTAGCACGCTGCTTTTTCATATTGGTCCGGTGGCAATCACGCGTCCGGTGGTGACAACGTGGGTCATCATGGCTGCGCTGGCTCTCGTCTGCCGGTTCGCCACGCGCCGTCTGGCGATCCTGCCCGACGGGCGGCAGGCGGTGCTTGAGGGCATCGTTACCAGCGTTGCCGGCCAGATCGAGGATGTCATTCGCAAGGATGCGCGGCCGTTCCTGCCCTTGCTGGGCACGTTATTTATCTTTCTGGTGGTCGCCAACCTCTCCGGTGTACTCCCCGGCGTCGAGGCGCCAACCAGCAAGATCGAGACGCCGGCGGCCCTGGCGCTGATTGTCTTTTTCTCGGTGCATTACTTCGGGGTGCGCGCACGCGGTTTGCGCGGCTATCTCGCCAGCTTCGCCGAGCCYAARCTGATCATGCTGCCCCTCAATATTCTCTCKGAAATCACKCGCACCTTTTCGCTGATGGTGCGWCTGTTCGGCAACATYATGAGCGGCGAGTTCATCATCGGTCTCGTGGTRGCGCTCGCCGGCCTCTTTGTCCCGATCCCGCTCATGGYGCTCGAGATTCTRGTGGGCCTCGTACAGGCCTACATCTTCACCGTACTCGCAACCGTCTTYATCGGCGCCGCGGTCGGCAGCGTCGCGAAGGGCTAAGGAGGCTCAATGGATCCCAAGCTCATTTCGATCATCGGCGCTGTCATTGCGGTCTCGATCGGATCAATCGGCCCGGCGCTCGCGGAAGGCCGCTCTGTTGCTGCAGCCATGGACGCCATCGCGCGCCAGCCGGAAGCGGCCGGAACGATATCGCGCACGCTCTTTGTCGGCCTCGCGATGATCGAGACCATGGCGATTTACTGCCTTGTCGTCGCGTTGCTGCTGCTGTTCGCCAATCCATACGCCGGGTGAGTGATGCACCTCGACTGGTGGACCATAGGTCTCCAGACCATCAACTTCGGCATCCTGGTCTGTGTATAAGAGACAGCTCGCCAGCTTCGCCGAGCCCAAGCTGATCATGCTGCCCCTCAATATTCTCTCTGAAATCACTCGCACCTTTTCGCTGATGGTGCGTCTGTTCGGCAACATCATGAGCGGCGAGTTCATCATCGGTCTCGTGGTGGCGCTCGCCGGCCTCTTTGTCCCGATCCCGCTCATGGCGCTCGAGATTCTCGCTGTCTCTTATACACATCTAGATGTGTATAAGAGACAGCGATGAGGCGCGCCGGCTGGCCCTCGATCTCGGCGCCGACTTCGCCCAGAGGCTGCTCGCGGAGGTACCCATGCAATATCGCGCGGAAGCCTGGATCGAGCGGATCGAGCAGCATCTGAAGGCAATGCCGCAAGCCGAACGCGATGCTTTGGTGCGTCAGCTCGCCGACGGCAAACCGCTGACGATCGTCACCGCCTGCGCCCTGCCCCCGGCGACGGCCGATCAGTGGAACGCGCGGTTGCGCCAGTCCCTTGGCGTCGCAGGCGGCATGACGTTCGTAGTCGATCCCGCCCTGATCGCGGGCGCAGAACTGCATTTTCCGACCGCGATTCTGCGCTTCTCGTGGCAGAGCGCGCTTGCGGCGACGTGGACGAAGTAGGTTCCCATGGCCGACCTCGTTGAGGAGTTGAAAAACTGGGCACAGGAGAGCCGGCAAAGGCTCGCAGCTTTGCCTTTGGTCCCGCATCTCGAACATATCGGGCGTGTTCTTCAGATCGGCGACGGTGTCGCGATGGTCGCAGGGCTCCCGCAAGCACGACTGGACGAATTGCTCATCTTCGAAGGCGGCGTACGCGGCCTTGCCGTCGATCTTGGGGATGATGCCATCGGCTGCATCCTTTTGGGAGACACCGCCGGCATTGCGGCCGGCAGTGTTGTCCGTGGCACTGGAGAGGTGGCCCGCGTTCAGGTGGGCCAAACGCTGCTCGGCCGCGTGGTTGATGCGCTTGGGACACCACTTGACGGAAAGGGCGCGATTGAAGGCGCGCAACTCGCGCCCGTGGAACAGGCGGCACCCGTTATCGTTGATCGCGCGCTGGTAACTAGGCCCCTTGCGACCGGGCTGCTCGTCGTCGATGCGATGATTCCGCTCGGCCGCGGGCAGCGTGAGCTTATTATCGGCGACCGCGAGACAGGCAAGACCGCGATAGCGGTCGATACGATCATCAACCAGAGATCCAGTGACATGATCTGCGTCTATGCGGCAATTGGACAGAAAGCATCGTCAGTCGCCCGCGTCATCGACGCCGTGCGCCAATATGGTGCGCCAGAGCGATGCATCTTCGTTGTCGGCGAAGCTGACGCTCCACCCGGGCTGCAATGGCTCACGCCCTATTCGGCCTTTACCATGGCGGAATATTTCATGAAGCGCGGACGCGACGTGCTGGTCATTCTCGACGATCTGACCAAACACGCCGCCTGTTACCGGCAGGTTTCGCTGCTCTTGCGCCGACCACCGGGTCGAGAGGCCTATCCGGGCGATATTTTTTACATCCATTCGCGGCTACTGGAGCGAGCGGCAAAGCTGGGCCCGGAGCACGGCGGCGGCTCGCTGACTGCGCTGCCTATCGCCGAGACGCAAGCCGGCAATATCAGCGCCTACATCCCCACCAACCTGATCTCAATCACCGACGGGCAGATCTACCTCGATCCGCGCCTCTTTTACGAGGATCAAAAACCCGCGGTCGATATCGGCAAGAGCGTCTCCCGTGTCGGCGGCAAGACGCAAGCGCCCGTCTTGAAAGCCCTCTCCGAGAGTCTGCGCCTCGAATATGCACAGTTTCTGGAGCTCGAAGTGTTCACCCGCTTCGGGACCATGGTGGACGAGCGCACCCGCAAGGTTATCGAGCATGGACGGCGCATTCGTGCCGTTCTCGGCCAGCGGCAGTTCGCGCCGCTGTCGCTGGGCGAACATGTGGCGCTGCTGTGCGCCGTTGCCGACGGTGTGTTGGATCCCCTGCCGCAGGATCGCATCGACGCGTTTCGAGCCGGCCTAGCTGACTGGCTTGGGGAACACTGTCCCGAGATTCGGGCGCTCGATGACGACGCCAAGCCGCTCGCCGACACCGTTCGCGCGCGGCTCAAGGAGAGTCTGATCGCCCTGGCCCAATCGGTCGGCGGGAAGATCTACCAGGGGGAAGCGCGATGACGCGCCTTTCGGAAATCCAAAGCCATATCAAGAGCATGGACGAATTGCACGACATCGTGGGCGCAATGCGTTCGCTCGCCGGCATGCGGGTGCAGGAAGCGCAGCATGCGCTTCCCGGTATTCGTAGCTACGCCGATTCGATGGCGGCCGGAATTGGTAGCGCGCTTCTGCTCATGCCGCAGCCCGTCACAGAGACGCCTCAGCAGCAGAGGGGCTGCGCCCTCATTGTGTGCGCTGCCGAGCATGGCTTCGTCGGCGGCTTCAATGAGAGGATGCTTGAGGCGGCCGAGGCGATTCTCGACCCCGCTGATCTGCTCTTTGTTCTAGGGAGCCGCGGGGCGGCGCTCGCTTTCGAGCGTGGCCGCAAGGTGGCCTGGACGAGGCCCATGGCGACTCGTCCGTCGGGAGCGCCCGATACGGTCAGCCGTGTAACGAGTGAGATTTACGCGCGAATGGCGCATGGCGAAATAGCGCGTGTCGACGTCATGTTCAGCCGCTACCGTCAAGGCGCCGGACCGACGATCGAGCGCCGTCAATTGCTTCCATTCGACACGGCGACGCTGGTTGCCAAACCATCGTGCCAGGTCCCCCTTCACAATCTGCCGCCGCGCCCCCTGCTCGAAAAGCTGATGGCCGAATACGTCTTTGCGCTGCTGACCGAGGCTGCGGTCGAGTCCATCGCAAGCGAGAACGGCGCGCGCTTTGCCGCCATGGAGTCGGCGCATGACAATGTCAGCAAGAAGCTCGCGGGATTGCAAGAAAACGCGCGCCAGGCGCGTCAAACCGAGATCACCTCGGAGTTGCTCGATTTGATTGCCGGCGCAGAAGCTATGCACGTTGAGTCGAGACGGGTCATTCGCTAGTCGAAAGCGCGCTAACTGTGATCCGGCGTAGGGTCCGAATGCCGATCGGAGTGGGCGGCGGGACGGCGGCCGGCCGTGCTGCATTTGGTACAACCCGGCGAGGATAGTCATCATCACACGCGCCCGGACAAGCTCCTTCCCGAGCGCCTTGCGGTCGCCGCCGCTGAGGGGAGTCGGGTGGTACTTCGGAGGCATGGCAGCACCCAGTTCCGGTAGTGCCGGCGATTAATCGAACGCTGGCCAGCAGCCATCTTCCTCATGGCGCCCGGTCCGCTGCGTGCAGCTGTTGTCCAAGAGCCGCTGCCCGACATCCCCCCAAATCGCGCCCCGACCTTATATCCTGACGGCATCGACCTTCTGGATTTCGACGGTTCTGCCGCACCGCCGGCAGCCTACCCTCAGCAAATGCTTGGCAATTTGGTCCAGCCGCAGCGCGCGTCCGGGTGCGTCTCGGCCCGGATCCGCCCCGTCGGCGCGCGGGTCATCCAGAAGCGCCTGCCAGTATTCGGCGGGCAAATCATCGGCCGGAGCCAATCCGGGCCTCGGCGGCACGTTCTTGCCGACGACAGCCGCCGTCTTTCCATTTGCTCCACCGTCGCGCGCGCCTGAGAGGATGACTGACAAGATCCTGTTGATCCATGTCAGTCAGATGTCAGCTACCAACCGCCATATTGGCGCACACCAAAAACAGCGAGACCGAGCGACAACGTCCGAAATCGCGAATCGGCAAGAGTGCAGGCAATGACAGAATCGCTCGCAAGAGTTGCAGCCGGCGCAACGCTCAGAGTTGGTCTGATAGGCGCAGCGATGACTGCGATGCTAATCGCGTTTTACACCTCGCCAGCTTCAGCGCTGAGCGACGAAGATTGGGATACCTGCGCACGTTCCGCCGAGCTATCGTCTGATCGCCCCATCCGAGGATGCACGGCGATCATCTCCGCAGGCGAGCGGATTGTCGCCCAATTGGTCGCGGCTTACAACAATCGTGGGCTGGCGTTCAGGGCAAATGGAGATCTGGACCGCGCAATAGAGGACTACGATCAGGCCATTCGCCTGATGCCCGACCACTATGTCGCCATTAACAATCGCGGCGTTGCGTTGATGGCCAAGGGCGAGTTAGACCGCGCGATCGTGGATTTTGATCAGGCGATTCGACTGAAATCGGACTACCTCGCAGCGTTTGGTGCTCGAGCAGCGGCGTATAGCCGTAAGGGTCTGTTCGACCGTGCTATCGCCGACCTCGACGTCGTCATCAAAGCAGATCCGAAAAATCAGGTTCTCATCCGCGAGCGCGGAACGATCAAGTCAAAAATGGGCGACGGGGTCGGTGCGGAAGCGGATTTTCGCCGAGCAGAGGCCCTTGGCTCCGGTAATACGGATCCAGTTCGCCCGAAATGACGTGCGCCCCCGATTTGACACGAAAGTTCGAGGGATCGGCAAACTTCACCGACAGGGGACGTCGATCACGCCAAATTCCGAAACCGGCGCGATCCAATAGACAATCCTGGATCCAAGGAAGGCCGCCTTCAGTCGTTCCCGCAACTGAGCCGCAGCTTGTACCTCAAGGATAATCCGCACAATCAACTCGTCTGCATGTCCTTTGACCCGCTCGGCTGATGTCTGCAATCGTACATCGGGACCGTGGCCCGCAGCGTCCGATGCGGTGAAACCCGAAACGAGATCGCGTTGTTCGCTAAGATAGTCGAATAACTCGTCCCGGAGTGATCGGCCGGCGATCAGCGTGAGGCAGACAAATTCGGCACTCATTTGGCACCCTTCACAATGCCACCAAACCGTCGATAGAGGATTGGCAGAAGGATCAGCGTCAAAGCCGTCGACGACAACAGGCCGCCGATCACCACGATCGCGAGAGGCCGCTGGATCTCTGATCCCGGGCCGGTCGCAAATAACAGAGGGATCAGGCCCAAGGCCGTGATGCTCGCCGTCATCAGGACCGGCCTGAGCCTGCGCTGGGAGCCCTCAATGACGATGCGCCCCTCCGGCACACCATGAGCGCGTAGCTGGTTGAAATAGGAGACCAGCACGACACCGTTGAGCACCGCAATTCCGAGCAGCGCTATGAACCCGACCGACGCCGGAACCGAAAGATATTCGCCGGTAAGCACCAGGGCAAAGACACCGCCAATCACGGCAAACGGGATATTGACCAAAACCAGTAGCGCCTGTCGGATCGAACCGAAGGTTGTGAACAGCAGTACAAATATCAGCCCGATCGCCACTGGCACCACAATCGAGAGGCGCGCGGCGGCGCGTTGCTGGTTCTCGAACTGCCCGCCCCAAGTGAGTCTGTAACCCTCTGGCAAGGGCAACTCCGCAGCGACCTTCTGCCGGGCAGCCTCAACAAAGCCCACCATGTCGCGACCGCGAACGTTGGCCCGCACAACGCTCATTCGGTTCCCATTCTCGCGATTGACCAGGACGGGACCGTCCACCCGATGAATGCGGGCCACTTGCGACAGGGCCACATGCTGACCCGAGGCGAGAGTTAGCGGCAAGCTTGCGAGCAGCGTCGGCGCTTCACGTGTGGATTCGCTGCCACGCACGAGGATGGGGGTGCGGCGCCCTTCTTCTAGCACAGTTCCGATCGTACGCCCTTCGGTCTGGGTGCGCAGCGAATTGGAGATGGCGTCCACCGTCAGTCCGAGGCGTCCCGCCTCCATTCGGTTCACGGCTACGGTGTAGTATTGCGCACCTTCGTTCACAGTAGTGTAGACGTCTTCAGCGCCGTCGATGCCCGACAAGATGGTGGATAGCTTGCTCGCAATCTCATTGAGCTTGGCGATATCAGGTCCAAAGATTTTCACTGCGACATCGCCGCGCACGCCGCTGATCATCTCCTGCACGCGCATGTCGATCGGCTGTGTAAAGCTGAGCGACAGCCCCGGGAAATTGCCGAGCACCTGCCGCAGCTCTTCAATCAGGGCAGGTTTGTCGAGCGTCTTTCGCTCTGCTGCGGGCTTCAGAACCAGGAACGTGTCGGTCTGGTTAGGCCCCATCGGGTCAAGCCCGAGCTCGTCGGACCCGGTCCGGGCCACAATGCTCTTGACGTCAGGGACTTTCGCGAGAATGGCCGATTGAAGTCTAGCATTGATCGCGATCATTTCATCGAGATTGATCGATGGCAGCGCCTCGACGCTGACAATGATATCGCCCTCGTCCATCGTCGGCATAAACGTCTTGCCGAGCTGGGTGTAGGCGTAGCCGGCGGCGACAAGCGCCGCGACTGCCGCGATGATCACCTTGCGCTCATTGTTTAGAGCCCAAGCAAGTGCAGGCGCATAAAGCCGCGACGCGATTCGGATCAACCACGGTTCGTGGTGCGACGTGCTCTTGAGAAGAAACGAAGTCGCGACGGGAATGACCGTGAGGGCCAAGAGCAGCGAGCCAGCGAGCGCAAAGATGATCGCGAGCGCCACAGGGATGAATAACTTCCCTTCGAGCCCCTCCAGCGTCAGCAGCGGCACGAAGACGATCATGATAATCAGTACGCCCGAGGCGACCGGCTGGAGCACCTCGGACACCGAGCGATAGATGATATGGACGAGCGGCGCGGCCTTGCCTTGCGATTCCTTGCTGAGATTTCCCACGACGTTCTCGACCACCACCACCAGCGCGTCGATCAGCATGCCGATGGCGATGGCAAGGCCGCCCAGGCTCATCAGGTTTGCCGACATGCCCACGATGCGCATGACGATAAGGGCAATCATGATCGCAAGCGGCAGGCTCAGGGCGATCACCAAGGAAGCTCGCCAGTTGCCAAGAAAAAGCAGAAGGAGAACGACGACCAGGACGGTTGCTTCGCCGAGCGCGCGGATGACGGTGCCAACCGCACGGTCGACCAGCCGGCCGCGGTCATAAAAGACTTGGATACTGACGCTTTGTGGTAGTGATTGTTTGATCTCGTCAAGCCGTGCGTGCACGTCGGCCACGAGTTGGCGCGCATTGGCGCCTCGCAGACCAAGGACAAGTCCCTCGACCGTTTCGCCGTGACCGTCCGCGGTGACTGCGCCGTATCGAGTCATCGCGCCCAGCTGCACGCGAGCAATGTCCTTGACCCGGATCGGAACGCCATCCTTGGTATCGACGACGATTTGCCTGATGTCGTCGATGGTCCGAATGCTGCCTTCGATACGCACAAGAGCGCTGTCTTCGCCCTGATTGACCCGACCGGCTCCGTCGTTGCGGCTGTTGGTCTCGATCGCGCGCCGAAACATTTCATAGGAAATGCCGCGTGCTGCAAGGGCATCGTTGAGCGGGACGATCTCGAACGCCCGGACATAACCCCCGAGCGCATTGACATCGGCCACTCCCGGCACTGTCCGCAGCGCCGGACGGATCACCCAATCGAGCAGACTTCGCCGCTCGGCCAGCGAGAGCTCGGCACTTTCGATGGTGAACATGAACATTTCGCCGAGCGGACTGGTGATTGGGGCCAGTCCTCCAGTGACCCCTTCAGGCAGGTCGCGACTGATGTTGGCCAAGCGTTCGGACACCTGGTTGCGTGCCCAGTAGATGTCGGTGCCATCCTCAAAGTCGACTGTGACATCGGCGAGCGCGTATTTGGTGGTCGAGCGCAGGATCTTCTTGTTTGGCAGCCCAAGCAGTTCGAGCTCGATAGGCACGGTGACCCGCTGTTCCACCTCTTCCGGCGTGAGACCCGGCGCCTTCATGATGACTTTGACCTGAACAGGCGAGACATCCGGAAAGGCGTCGATCGGGAGACTAGGCAACATAACCAGTCCGGCGCCGATCAATAGAAGCACTCCAAGAGCGACGAACAGTCGCTGGGAAAGCGCGAAAGCGACGAGGCGTTCGAGCATAACTAGCCTGCTCCCAGCTTCAGCAGGATACCGCGGAGCGCCGAAATTCCGCTGGCCGCCACTTCGTCCTTGTTCGTGATAGGGCCGGAGACCACGACATGATCTTGGTCCTCCTCAAGCAGCGTAACCGGCACTAAGCGAAAGCCGTCCTGCGTTGCCACGAACACGGAAGCTTGCTCACCACGGCGGAATAGCGCGCTGTAAGGAAGTTCCCAAGCGTTCTCCCGTTTGGAGGCAAAGGAGATTCGCGCAGCAGCAGTTTGTCCCGGCCGCAAATCGCCCGAATTTGGTACCTCTGCCCGGACCAGCACGGTTTGCGTAGCCGGATCGGTCGTTTCAGACACCAGCACAACCTGGCCTGCTGTTTCGTAGCCGTCGACCTCCACCCTCGCGCCCTGTCGAATGGCCTTGATGTTCGATGCCGGAATCGCGATCTCGACCCATAGTGGAGAAAGCTGTGCGATCTTGATCAATGGCGCCGATTGTTCCATGCGTTGGCCAGGAGAAACGGCAATATCGATCACCGTCGCCGGCCGCGGAGCGGCAACCGTAAGAGCCGCGCTGATCGCTGCCTCGTTGGTCAGTCTTGAGATTGTCTCATCTGAGAGGCCACTGAGACGAAGCATCTGACGGCGCTCCGCGACCACAATGCTCGCCTGCCGTGCCTCCGCCTGGCTCGCCTCAAGAACACGCTGTGCTACCGCATTGCCTTGAAAGAGCTGGGTGTTGCGGTTGAGTTGCTGAGTAACCAGGACTTCCTGCGCAACGGCATGCAAATAGTCGCGCTGCTGCGACACGAAGCCCTGGCTCTCCATGGTGGCGAGCGGCTGCCCAGCGATGACGCGGTCCCCTCGCGCCACTGAAAGATTGGTGACCATGCCAGCCACGGGAGCGCTGACGACCCACAATTGTGGCGTGGGGACTACGATCTGGGCCGGATAAGGGAGTGTCTTGTCAGTCGGACTCGCAACGGGATGAACGACACGAACCCCCAAGCTTGTTGCCTGCTCGGGGCTGAGTTTCACTCCGTCCTCGGCCATCGACATAGAAGGCACAGCCAGGAACGCCGCTACCATCAGGGTGCGGGTGCCGCTGCTCCACAAGCGCGCTGTTAAACTCCGATGCATTGCCAAGATCCCATTGCAGCGATCGAGACCGGAGATTTGGCCGTTGAACCAACTATTCTCCGATCTGCATGTCGGAGGGTTGATATTCATCAACTGCCTCGCCGATCGCTGTTTGAACAATAGGGCACCTTCGCTGACCGGAAGCTGTTGAGGCCTGTCAGCAAATTGTAAGGTCCAATCGGCGATAAAGACCGGCTATGAAGCCGAAGTGGTACATCTCCTTCGAACCAGCGAACCGCGGAACAAACCGCATTTACCGGCGCGAGACCAAAACCTTTCTCACGGAAGCGGAGGCCAAGGCATTTGCACGGATGATTCTCGAGTGCGCCCTGCGCATTTCCGCCGGGACAATAAATCCCGTTCAGCCAAAACGAGTGATTGGATCGAAGCGAGAACTTTCTGAGTGGCTTTCTCGGACTTGATCGAAATATTGGCGCCGGCGCCTATAGCGTCAAGCTTGCTGCTGCGAAGTCGCAGAGGCGTTGGATTCTGTTGCGGAAGGACCCGAGAGCTTGGAGATCGTAGATCTCGGAGCCATTGTCGCCTTCAGCCCGCCGAGTTCCGACTTCGAGAGGTGCAGCCCCCACTCATACGCCTCCAGGACGTCCTGGACGATTGCGAGACCCAGGCCCGCGGTTCCTCCGCGCTCGTCAAGGCGGGCACCGCGCTCAATCACCCGCTCGAGCTGACTAGGCTCGATCCCTTCGCCATCATCTTCGACGACAAGGAACAGCCCATCGTCGGCGACGGTGATGCGGACACGTTCCGTAGCATGTCGGGCAGCGTTCTCGATCAGATTGCCTAGCACTTCCGCGAGGTCGGTCCTGTCGAGCGGGAGGGACAGATCGTCGCCGACAAGGTTCTCGAACGTCACTCGCGCGCCGTCGGGAGTGCGCGAGATGGTCGCGATGATCGACCCTATGAGCGGCTTCACAGAGGCGGATGTTGCGGGGTTACCCCCGGTGCTACCGCGAATCCTCGCGCGCGCGAGTTCACGGTCGACATGACGGCCCATGGCTTCGCCGACGAAGTCGATGTCCCGAGCAATGTCGCGCTCGCCCCGCTCCCGGAGACGCGAAGCATCGGCCGCAAGAGCAGCAAGCGGCGTCTTCCGTCCGTGCGCCAGGTCCACGGCGCGACCGCGGGAACGTTCGATTTCGTGTTCCTGCGCATCAATGAGTGCGTTGACTTCCTCGACGAGAGATTGGACTTCGGTCGGGACCGAGGATGGCAAGTGGCGAATTCGCCCTGCTCTGATATCGCCCACTCCGCGGCGCAGCGCGACCAGCGGATGCAAGCCGATGCCGACCTGGATCCAGGTCGCAAGGGCCAGCACGCTGCCGAGAAGGACGAGTGCGATCGAGAGATCCTTGGCGAACGCCGAGCTTGCCTCCGACACCCTCGCGAGGTCCTCGGCGACGGCAACGCGGACGGTCACCGGCTTCCCGCCCGCGGAAAGCGTGACGGCGCGCTCAGCAACCAGCACGCGCTGGCCACCGGGGCCGGAAGCTTCGTGCTGGTGCGTTTCGCCGGGCCGTAGACGGTCGGTCGGAAGCTCCATGGCTGAATCCCACAGCGACCGCGAGCAAAGCAACTGCCCGTGATCATCGCCGACTTGCCGATAGAGCCCGGAAAGAGGATCTGCGAATCGCGGATCGACGGGGGGTCTGCGTCAATATCAGCTTGCCTTGGGGGTCGACGTCGATATTCGCGAGTAGCTGCTTCAGATGGACGTCGAGATCTTGCGCCAAGGCGCGTGAGACATGGCGCTCGAAGAGGACAACGAGCGCGCCGCCGGCGGCCGCAAGTGCGATCAGGATCGCGACGATGCCGCCGGCGACAAGTCGCAGTAGCCTCTGAAAGCGTCCGTGACGTTGTGATCGGGATGGCCGACGGTTTGACCGTCCCGTTCGCCCTGGCGGCCGGCCTTTCCGCCGCCGTCACCAACACGGACGTGATCGTCACCGCCGGGCTCGCCGAGGTCGTCGCGGGGGCCATCGCGATGGGGCTAGGCGGGTATCTGGCCGCGCGCACAGACGCGGAGCATTACGCCGCGGAAGAACAGCGAGAGCACCACGAAATCGATCGCTTGCGCGAACGGGAGATCGAGGAAGTCGAGCAGATCTTTCGCGAGTACGGGCTCCAAGGTGAGGCACTGAACTCGGTCGTCGGCGCAATCGCATCGAACCGGCAGCGGTGGGTCGACTTCATGATGCGCTTCGAACTGGGATTGGAGCGTCCCGATCCGAAGCGCGCGCCGATCAGCGCCGCCACGATCGGAGGGTCCTACGTGGTGGGCGGCCTGATTCCGCTCGTGCCCTACATGTTCACTCAGAACATTGGAACGGCTCTGCAGATCTCTGTCGCCGCGACCGGAGTCGCGTTGCTTTGCTTCGGGGCAGTCAAAGGACACTTCACAGGCGTCAACAAGATCAAGTCGTCGCTGCAGACGTTGTTGGTGGGAGGATTGGCCGCCGGGGCGGCGTATTGGCTCGCGCACTTGTTTGGGTAAGGTCGGTACTTGTAAACCTGAGGTGTACTCGGGGCACCGGAGGTCCGCTCAGCGCCCGAACTACGAGAGCACAGCAGTTCCGAGTTGCACTCAGCACCGGAATTTGCTGGGCCGGAGAGGGATCGCCTCTCCTTGCGTTAGCATGACAGCCGCTCCTAGGCAGGCCGCGGCGAACTATGCCTAGTCGGGCTTTAGCGCTTTCGATATCGCAGCCTTGAAGTTCTTGTGGTGTTTCTCTTCGTCGGCGGCTATCTCGCGGTACATCGTGGCAATCTGCTTGTCACCGTTTTCTTCGGCACGTTCGGCAAGCTTGACATAATTATCGGTGTAGTCGTTGTACTCGCTTACGATGGCATTGGCCAAATTGTTCCAATCCTCGCCCACTAAACCGTACATCTTGGCTTCTGCAAAAAAGTGCTGCTCCTCAAATTTCGCGGTTTCTTCGAGAAGGGCCGCCAGGGTGACCTTGCCATTCTTTCGCGCATTTTCTGCGAACGCCCTGTATTTCAAGACGGAATACGCTTCCTTCTGTAGTGCCACTTGCAGGTCGCGACGGGTCTCTGGCTTGATCTCATCCGCAAGAGCTGCACCGAGGGATAGCAACATGGCAGTGGCTGTTGCAGAAAGAAGCGCACTTCTAATCCGATCCTTCATAAAAGCCTCCTCTTAAGCGCACGGAAGCAGCTCGCCACACCGCTCATGAACACATATCCGCGTCACGCTCATTGACTTACGTCAAGTAAGCGTCTGCGAATGATTCGCGCGCAGTCCGCGCCAGGCGAAAAACATTCTTGCACTTGTTGATTCTGTTTGCGTCGTTGATGCGTTTTCGCGCGCCGGATGAACTCCCATCGTGCTATCGAAGCCCCCGGCAAGCTTCATCTTCAGCCCGTGCGATCAAGTTGCGCCGCATAGCGGCATGCTTCTTGTTGAAGATGTCGACAGTAATATCTCGTGGCGACCCTCGCACTTCTCGAGCTTCGAAGCTCCGCACTCGCCTCTCGTCGCGATCGAGCTGACTCAATTTAACCGATGTGAGGAGCGGCCCCGCTCTGACCAACATCACCCTCGTGCGCCGAATACCCGCTTGCGCCTTCGACTCCCTGTTTCGCCTCATGACACGATGCCATAGCGCCGAATCAGCTAGGCCGCCGCTTGGGCCGCCACGGCTTCGTAGATATCCTCTTCCTGAGCCGTATGCATGCGTACCAGCGTTTCGATCGCCTCGATCACTCGCTGGGCGTCTCGGACAAGATAGCGATCGACCTTCTCCGACGGCAGATCATCCACGATCCGATCGAGCAGGCGAGCAAGATGCAATATCTCCCGATGGGCGCGGCTCATGGCCGAGAGACCGTGGCGTTCGCGCAGCACCTCGGCAAGCTTCGGATAGACGCTGTCCTCATCCTCGCGCTCGTGCCTCACCACGCTATTCTGAACAAGGCGCTGAGCTTCAGCAATCAGTGCTGAGGCGGATTCGGGCGTCGCATCGTCCAACGCATCGACAATCTTTCGCAAGCGGTCAAGATCCTTGAACAAGGTCTGATGATCGTGATGCAGTGCCACCCCCTGCTCCGCGCTGATGCGCGCGCCGCCCCCGGTGAATCCGGGAGTGAGTGCCCGTAGTGCATTCAAAATGACCGCTACGTCGATCACCTCTTGAACGATGGCTGCTGGCACCGGATCTAGCCAGCCAACGGTGGCAGCTACCATTGCCACCAAGGATAGACCCATGCCGACAACAATGCTTTGCAGGGCGATGCCTCGTGCACGCTGCGCGATGATKATCGCYTCGCCRACGCGATCGAGCCGATCGGCCAGWATCACSACRTCGGCCGCCTCRGAYGARGCGCTCGCACCGCGGGCGCCGAGCGCAACCCCGATGTCGGCGACGGCCAGCGCCGGGGCATCATTGATGCCATCGCCGACCATGATGGTCGGATGCAACCGCTGCTCGCTGCGCACCGCCTCGACCTTGTCCGAAGGGACACGGTCGGCCAGCACTGCGTCCAAATCAAGCGCTGCACCAATGGCCTGCGCCGCGGCTGCACGATCGCCGGTGACCATCACCATTCGTGCGATGCCCGCATAGCGCAGCATCCGAATCGCTCGCGGAGTGTCGGTTCGCAACTCGTCTGCCAGCAGCAGCGCGCCGATCGGACGGCCGTCCACAGCGATGAAGACGACTAGCGCTGAACGCCATGAGGCGCGCCGTATCGCACGCTGCTCCCAAGGCGAAAGTTCGGCCTTTGAGAGAATCATGTCTCTGGAGCCCGCGGTTATACGGCGACCGTTTATCAAGCCGCTCAGGCCGGAACCCATCATCTCCTTGACCTGCTCGGGCGCGCCCAGCTTGAGACCGCGATCGACGGCCGCAGCGACCACGGTCTTTGCCAGCACGTGGTGCGAGGCCTGCTCAAGCGAAGCACCAAGCCGCAGTACTTCGTCCGGATCCTCGCCGGGAGCGACCTCGACAGAAAGCAGCCGTGCGCCTCCGACGGTTAGGGTACCGGTCTTGTCAAACAGCACCGTGTGCGCGCGAGCCAGCCCTTCTAGTGCCCCTCCACCTTTCGCGAGGATGCCGCGTCGGGCCGCCCGCGCCACGCCCGCGATAAAGGCCACGGGTGCAGCCAAAATCAGCGGACAAGGCGTCGCCGCAACGAGCACAGCAAGACTGCGCGTGAGATCGCCCGAGATTCGCCAAGCCAGGAAGGCCAAGGCAAGTGTCAACGGCAGAAGTATCAGCGCAAAACGGTCAGCCATCCGCACGAACGGAGCTTTCGCGGTCTGAGCGGCCGTCACCATGCGCACAATCCCCGCGTAGGTGCTCTCGCCGGCCGGCGCGGTCACCGCCAATTCGAAGGTCTCACCGGCATTCAACGAGCCCGAAAGAACAGCCGTGCCGCGTGTCTTCTCGACCGGGATAGGCTCGCCGGTAACGGCGGACTCGTCGATGGTCGCCAAGGCCGAGCGGACGATACCATCCGCCGGCACGATCTCTCCGGCTCGCACCAGCAAAACTTCGCCGACAGCGACTGCTTCGACCGGAACCTCCTCGATCCGCTCTCCGGTCTTGCGATGGGCCAGCCGGGGCGCACGATCCACCAATGAGCGGAGATCGCGCTCTGCCCGCGCGATGGCGATATCCTCCAGCACATTGCCGCTGGAATACATCAGCGCCACCACGACGCCGGCAAGCGGTTGTCCCAACGCCAATGCAGCGCTCATCGATAGCAGCGCAATCGCATCCACTCCGAGGCGGCCACTTAGGAGATCTCGGATCATCGAGATCGCCAGCCCTCCGATGACGGGAGCCGTTCCGAGCTCCCACGCAACATCGGCCACATCAGGCCGGCCGGCGGCTCGCGCAAGAATGCCCGCGATCAGTCCTGCAATCGCGATTGCCACCAGCGTCCATCGAAGCACTCGCTCCAACAACATAGCTCCGTTCCATATCTTGCAAATGAATCTGATCCGAAACCAGCTTCGCCGTTCGAGCAACCAATTGCGGTGCAATAACCATTGTATCCGGCAGCCTCCTGCGACCATGACCTGAATCAACCTCTGCCCGATCGTTTGTCCGATACTTTCCTGAAGGAGGCTGTCATGCGCACACTAGCTCGCGTTCTCACGGTGTTTTCCGTGTTATCGTTCGGCATGCCCTGCTCCGCCGGCCAGCTTGGAACGACCGAGGGTTACTCGCCGTCCAAGTCATCACAGCGCGCTGGGGAGCATCAGCCGGAAGCGACGGACCAAACCCGAAATACCACTCATCGGCTGCAGCGAATGATGGACCAGCGGGACTGGGATCACCGCAAAGCTGGCCGCGAGTGGCAGTTGCGGGATGACAAGAATCCAAGCCATTGAGCGTCCATGCTAACAGCGCTCGCGCACGACAGACGAGAAGCAATCGCGTGGTCTGATCGGCGCTAGTTTTGGCAAGGATGCGATCACCGCGCAGACTCAGTACTGCCGGGGGTACGCTGTTTTCTCTCGACGATCGCACTGGAAAGCCGCCTGTAGAGATCTCGGCGTCTCGCAAGAGGCCACCAGTCGTAAAGAAATATCTCGAGCGGACGCCAGTTTGCGACCCACCCAAGGATCAGGAAGCTTTCCTCAACCAACCTTCGGAAAGGGGCTTCAATGAGGTATCCAGCGGCAAAATGTGCCGAGAAAAGTCACGCGATCAAGATTGTAACGCCGATTGCGAGAGACCTCCGGCCGACCCGGAATAGTTCGTTTAGGTCGCCTTGGATGGCGCCAGCCCGGCCCGCGAAGTACCGGCTGAAGGCTTCCGGAAGCTCCTGGGCCAGTCGCGTCTGTCCTTGATCACCCGGAAAGTGGACGATGATCCTGAAAGGACGATTGCGCGGCAATTCTCTTGCCCATCCAACGATGTAGTCCTCGACTTCTCGGTCGAGGTCCTTGTCGCGAATGGGGTACGGATCGAGCGTGTGAAAGAGCTGTTCGACCGTGCCGACGCGCATTTCGATAATGTTGTCTGTGTTTTGGTCTTCTTTGCGCATTTCGTTCTGCCTAAGCGCTTGTTGATCCACGTCAGGGCAACATTTGACCATTTCGCGCAACGTGGATCGTCTTTTGGGTCCTAGCCTCGGGCTATTCCCCTTCTGTGTTTTGATCTGGCGCATCCCGGAGCTCGACGGATGACAAAGACACGAGCCGACCTACTTCGCCGTGAGATCCTTCCTTTCTTCGCGGCATTTGCGGCGCTCGTCCTTGCAGCTCTGCTCGCGGATGCCGCCCTTCATGCGTTCGGCAAAGTCTGGATTGGCCGCTATCTTGGAATTCCCGGAACTCTCCTCATTCTCGGGTCGTTCAGCTATTCGCTCAACAAGCGGAAATTGCTCGACCTCGGACGCCCCGTACAACTCCTCGTCGTTCATCAGAGAATGGCCTGGACCGGGTCGTTGCTAATCCTGGTGCACGCCGGCGTCCATTTCAACGCAATTCTGCCGTGGTTGGCTGTCGGAGCGATGCTGACCAACGTCGGGAGCGGCCTCACGGGGAAGTATTTGCTGAAGAGCGCGGGGCGCAGACTGGAATCCGCACGGCAGGAGTTGCGTGCGCAAGGCGTGCCCCAGGCCGCCCTTGATGAGCAATTGTACTGGGACAGCCTGGCGTTTGATGCAGTCAGGCAATGGAAGGTCGTGCATTTGCCGATCACGCTCGCCTTCGCAGTACTAGCCATCGCGCACGTTGTAACTGTTTTTCTGTTTTGGGGCTGGCGATGAGACGCGCCGCCCTGCTGGCAATCACGTTGAGCATCACGGCAATCATGGCGCTCGTCGGTACCTATCCGGACTTGATGATCAGTCCGGGGCATCTGAGCGAAGGGCACGCTGCGCTCGCGACGGATTGCTTCGGCTGCCACGCACCGTTTCGCGGCGCATCATCCCAACGATGCACGAATTGTCACTCTGTTGCGGACATAGGCTTGCGTACAACGAACGGTGTCCCGCTCGCGAACGATACTCAAAAGGCAAGCTTCCATCGAGATCTCACCGTCGAGGACTGTGTCGCTTGCCATAGCGAGCATGTCGGCTTGTTTCCGACGCGCAGCCGTACAATTTTCCGCCATGAGCTACTTCAGGCTTCAAAGCGGGAGCGGTGCGAAAGCTGTCACGCAGCGCCCAAAAGCGATTTCCATGGGAATTCTACCGCAAACTGCATGCAGTGCCATGGCCTGGAACGCTGGAAGCCCGCTACCTTCGATCATTCCGAGTTCTTCAAGCTGGATTCAAACCACAATGCGAATTGCGCAACCTGCCATCCCGGCACCGATTTCAAGCAATACACGTGCTACGGCTGCCATGCCCACAACGTGGAGAACGTTCGCCGCGAACACATGAAGGAAGGCATAGTAAACTTCGAGAATTGTGTGCGCTGTCATCGAAGCGCCCGTGAATGATATGGTCGCGTGGCGGTTGGGACCAGCATCGGCCCGGAACAAGCAAGAAGGCGGGCGGTCTCTTCAACGCGGTCGTGGTGCAACGCGCGTACCCGGTGCAACGCGGTCGCTAGGGTAGATGATGACATCTTCGCCGGGAGTAAGTCCGGCGGCGACGGCCGCGACGCGGCCGGACCGGCGTACGAATTCGATCTGACGCAATTCGGCACGACCTTCCTTCGCTACATAGACATTCCAGCCTTCTCCGCGACGAAACAGCGCGCCGGCCGGAATGATCGTGGCATCGTCCCGTGCAAAGACGGAGATCTGAACATCCACCTGATAGGCATCACCCAGCCGCGCCCATTGCTCCGGAGGCGAAAGGATGTCGACGAGAACATTGACCCTTTGCTCCTCGACGCCGAGCGTCGAGATCTTGGTAAAGGCCGCCGGTTCGACCCGGCGAACGCGACCCTTCAGCTTTCCCTGCCCGCCCCAATGATCGATGACGACCTCAGCTTCTGGCCGGATCTCGACGGCATCGGTGCTCAAGACGTCGACGACGACTTCGATATCCCCGGCGTCGCCGATATCCAAGAGTGGAGCGCCCGGCTGGACGATCGTCTCGCTTTCCTGCGCGACCTTCAGCACCACGCCGGCAACTGGCGATGCGACGTTCCAGCTTTCCGGCTGCCCGCCGCCGTCGCTACCGTATCGCGCCAACAATGCGCGCTGTTGACTGATCTCATGCTCAGCGGCGTGATCCTGAAACTCCGCCGCACGCAAATCCCTATCGGCAAGGCGCATCGCGAGTTCTGAACGCTCGAGAGCTTGCGCTGTTGCGGCCCCTTGCTGAGCCAAGGTTTTCGTCCGCATCAGGTCGGTCTTGGCCTGTTCCCTCTGGGCCTGCGCACGCTCGACAATTGCCTTGGCGCGCTCCAGGTTAGCTTCGGCTGTTCCGAGCATTTCCTCGACTTCGCGGCGGGTCCGGGAATCCATCAGCGGCGCTGGCGATGGCGTGATCGTTGCAACGGCATCGTCGACCCCCACTTGGTCGCCGACCTTGAGGCGGATTCGGCTCAGCCGCCCGGCGAGCGGTGCTGCGACCACGTATCGCTCACGCACACGCGTCTTGCCATCCTCATCGACGGTGGCGACGAACCTTCCCTTCGTCACCGCGGCAGTCTCGACCAGCACCGGCGCCGGGATCAAGAGCCAGGCCGTGATTCCGGCGGCGGCCAGAAGCCCGCCGGCAATCCTGATATGGCGGCCCGTGATGCGCATGCTCACTCCCTGGTCTTGAGAGCCGCGACCAGATCGAGCCGATCGACACGGCCTTTGACAATGTAAGCGCTGGCGGCGGCCGCCGCCAGCACGACACCCGTTGCGACGAAATAGGTCTGCGGCGCGATCACAGCAGGTATCTGGAAGCTCTCGTTGGAATGAAATCTGGCGATCAGTCCGATAACGACGTGCGACAGCGGCAGGCCGATCAAAATCCCAAGCACGATCTCGACGGCAAACTCGCCGAACAGGATGCCCGCAACCTCGCCGCGGGTAAAGCCCAGCACCCGCAGGCTCGCCAACTCCCAAGCGCGCTCCTGCAAGCTGATGCGCGCGCTGTTGTAGACCACACCTACCGTGATGATCGTCGCGAAAGCGGCAAGGATACCGGCCGTCACGAACACGAGACCGGCGATCTTCTCCATGAAGGATGAAATCGTGTACGCCTTCATCGACACTGATTCGATGGCCGGGAGGTTCTTGAACTTCTGCCCCAATGCGGGCATCGCCGCATGCTCGACGTACAAGCTCGCAGCCGAAATCACGGCGCCCTCGTCGGTGAAGCGGTTCAGGGTTTCGATCTCCATGTAGGATGCCATTCCGATCGACTCGTCGACAATGGCGCTAACCGGGAGATCGCGCTTGCGCCGCCGTCCCTCCATCGCCTCGACCGCAATGATATCGCCAGCCTTCACATCGAGCCGTTCGGCGAGCCGCCGGGTGAGCGTAATCCCGTCAGGCGCAGCCGCAATCGGGCGCAGCGCGGCATCATGCGGCCGGCGCAACTCGCCCCCGGCGGACAGGCCGATCACGGACGTCAGATAGCTACGCTGCCGGGCGCGCAGGCGCACTGGCACGATGCGCTGCCCTTCCGCCACGAGAACGCCGGGCTCGCGTGCCAGATCGCGCACGATCGAACGATCCATCGGGTGCGGAAACGTCAGCGTCGTATTGCCGCGCTCGACCAGGTTGAACTGGAGGTCGATCATCTCGTCGAAGGCGTCGCGCCAGAAGATCCCCAGCACCATCATCGGAACGGCAAAGGCTACCCCGATCACAGTCATGAGCGAGCGAAATGGGCGTCCGGCCGTATTCCGCAAGATCATCAGCCGGCGTGACCTGGTCGCGGTGCGTGGCAGGAGCGCTTCGATCCAGGCGCGGCGAAAGCCAAGCGGCGCGGCCGGCCGCATGGCGACCGCTGGCGCAAGGCGGACGACCTGCCGTAATGCAGTTAAGACGCCGAGAGAAGCCGCGGTCAGGCTGATCGCAATGCCCAGCGCTGCCGACCAAGGGGTGAGCCCGAACGGCAGCTCCGGCAGACGAAAGAACCCGTGATAACTTGCGATCATCGCTTTTCCAAAGCCCCAGCCGGCTGCAATTCCCAGCACCGACCCGATCAGCACGATGATAAGTATCAGCTTCAGATAGTGCAGGATCAGCGCCGCGGTTGGAAAGCCCAACGCCTTCAACGCAGCGATCTGCTCGCGCTGGGCAGCTACCAGCCTGCCCAGTGCGCTGTTGAGCAGGAACGCTGCAACGCCGAAGAAGATGAACGGGATGGTGGTCGACATCACCCTCTGCTGGTTTAGCTCGTCTTCGAGAAACCGGTTGGACGGCTGATCCCGTCGCTCGACAGCGCCGACCGATCCGTAAGCTTCGAGCACCCGATCCAGCTCGTCGATCACAGGTTTCGGATCGGTGCCCGGCGCCAGCGAAATGACGGCATCATTGAAAGCCCCCTTCATGTCGAAGGCGGCCTCCGCCGCGCTGCGGTCGACCCAGAGAATGGCATAGAGCCGGTCGTCCGGAATCGGAAGGCCCGGCTTGACAGCGTAAACATATTCCGGCGAGAGCGCGACGCCGGACACGTGAAAGGCTTCCACCTTGCCGTTGAGCAGCACGCGGATGTCGGCTCCGGGATTCACGCCGTTGGCTTCGCCAAACGCTTCGTTGACCGCCGCGCTTCTTGCGGAACCGGGCTCTGGCGCCGCGCCGCGGCGCAAATGCAGTCGGGCAAGCCGTTCGTCGCCGGCATGGCTGAGCGACACCATGCGGGCCGAGACCGGCTGCGAAGCGGCCGGCCAATCCACGATGACCTCACGGACGATTCGGGGCTCCACCGTAGCAACTCCGTGAATTGCGGTGAGCTGCGGAACGATGGACAGCGGCGCACGCTTGAGCGTCACGAAAACCTTCGGGAATCGCGCGGTTGCGTAGAAGCGCTCCACGGCCGCGCTGAGCGAGTCGTAAGTCGAGACCGAGCCGACGAAGACGGCAACGCCGGCCGCGACCAGCAAGGCGATGGTGAGCACCTGGCCCCGCATGGCGCCAATGTCACGCAGCAGTTTTCGATCGAGCAGGCTCACCAGTGCACCTCGTCTGCCGACAGTCGGTGTGCATTTCGCTCCTCGCCGACGATCCGCCCGCCGCCGAGCCGCAGCACGCGGTCCGCCATCCCCGCGATCGCGGCATTGTGGGTGATGATGATCGTTGTGGTTCCGAGACGCTCGTTGGCCCGCGCGATCGCCGCCAGCACAACCTTGCCGGTCTCGTAATCCAGAGCCCCAGTCGGCTCGTCGCACAAGAGAACATCCGGCGACTTGACGATGGCGCGAGCGACCGCGACACGCTGCTGCTCGCCGCCGGACAGTTGCGAGGGGAAGTGGTCGATCCGCTTTTCCAGCCCGACGAGCGCGAGTACCTCGAGCGGATCAAGCGGCTTGTCCGCAATCTCGTTCACCAGAGCGACATTCTCCAGCACCGTGAGGCTTGGGATGAGATTGTAGAACTGAAAGACGAAGCCGACGTGCTCGCGCCGGTACCGGGTCAATTCCGCATCAGTCGCGCCGACCAGGTCGTGGTCGCGCCAGCGGGCCTCGCCCGAAGTTGGGCTGTCCAGACCACCCAGAATGTTCAGCAGGGTCGACTTGCCCGACCCGGACGGCCCGAGGAGCACGACGAATTCGCCTTCGAAGATGTCGAGATCGACGTCTCGAATCGCGTGCACCTCGACCTCTCCCATCAGATACGTTTTAGAAAGCCCCCGGGCACGAAACACCGGGACTATTCTCCTATCGTCTCTGATCGGGTTGGCGTCCATGTGCGTTTGGGCGGAGTAGGCGGCACTTGCGGAGTCGTCCGACCCGTTTAGTGGGAAAACAGCACGGGAATCGGCGGCCTCGTCAGGATGCTTCGGGTTGCGCCTCCGAGTATGAATTCGCGGAAACGCGAATGGCCATAGGCGCCCATGACGAGGAGATCCGCTCGACAGGACGCAATCCGCGCCGCAAGAATCTCGCCGATCGCCCGTCCGGCGGCATCCGCCTCCTCGACGATCACGTCGATTCCGTGCCGCGACAGGTTCTTGGCGAGTTCGGACGACGAGCGCCGGCTCGATATCGCTTTCTCGTTAGTCACCGTGAGGATGCGCACCTCGCGCGCCTTCTCTAGGATCGGAATGGCATCGGAGACCGCGCGTGCCGCCGCGCGGCTGAAGTCCCACGCAACGAGCACCCTGTTCAGGTCGATCACCCCGGAGGGCGGGGCTTCGGGGACCACTAAAGTCGGTCGTCCGGAACCGAAGATGAGGGCTTCGGCATACCATTGGTCGTAGGATTTTGGCACCGGCACGATGGTGAAGTCGCGCAGCCGCGCATACTCCACCAGCAGGTCCGGCACTTCAGACGTCAGACAACGTTCGAGAACAATCTCGTGTAACACGCCGGATTTCTGAGCGGCCTCCTCAAACGCCGCCAGCAGGTCCTGTGCGTTCTTTCTGCTCTTATGCGCCTCGCTGGCTACGATAGAACCCAGATTGCCTGCGCCACTTAGGAAACTACCAGAAACTTGTACATGAGCTTCACAGGAAATAGCCGTGATGTGGGCACCAAGTGTTGAGGCCAGCGACACCGCGCCATCAATCACCGAGACAGACGTCGGGTCTGGATAGCTGGTGAGCGTGAGCAAAATGTCTCTGATGCCCATGGGCGTCTCCGGAGATGCAAACTGGCTAGAACGTGGCGTCGAGAGCTTTAGGCTACGATTCCAGCTCGTGGCAGTACCAACCATCGTGCATAAGGCCACGACAGGCGACCTAGTGCGACATCATCACGCACACTGGCGCCTCGAACAGCAAGTCCCGGGTTACGCCCCCGAACATCCACTCGCCCAGGCGGGAGTGACCATAGCCTCCTGCTACGATCAGATCGACTCCCTCGTCCTTGGCAAGGCGAATAAGGTGTCGAGCATCGGATTCGGCGGTGTGTACCCGTACATCGACCCGGCAAGTTACGCCATGTCCCTGCAGATATTTTGCGAGATCGCGGACGCGCTGGCGCGCGTTGTCCTGTTCATTGGACGTGCAGATTTCGACAACCGTGACCTGCGAAGCCCGCGACAGGAACGGCAGCGCATCGCGCACAGCGATCCTCGCTTCACGGGTGTCTTTCCATCCGACCAATACGCGTTCGGCACTCAGCGCCGAAATGTGGTCCGGCACCAGCAGCGTCGGCCTTCCCATTCGCATCATCGCCTCGGCTGGATCAATGTCATGGAACTGATCCATCTTCGCCTGCGCACGCCTGATCACCACCAGGTCGGCTGATCGTGCTTCATTGGTCAGGTATGCGGTGGGGTAGTTTACGCTGTAGCGCCACTCCACGCGCTCTTTCGGCAGTCCCGCCACGCTACGAAACCACTGCTCTTTGTCCGCAAGGGCCGATTTCCTTCTTTTGAGGTCATCGGCTGTCGTTTCCTGAATGATGACGCCTTCCGCCACAAATGGAGGCTCGACTGCGAAAGCGGACACACCGACCAGCCGCGCTCGGTACCTGTCCGCCAAGTCGCGCGCAACGCGAACCTGACCTTCCGCCTGCTGCTCGGGGTCAACATAGACCATCACGGTGGCGATCGTCATCGGCATTACTCCATAATTTTCTTCGTCTGCTTTTTGGCATCTCTGACTTTTGACCGATTGACCCAAATCAACTGGCTGAGCGTCAGGCCCGCAGACATGCAGATGGAGGAGTTTCTGCCGCTGCACAACAACACGGAAACATTGCCCCAAAGTCAGGTCGCCCTTCGAGCACGCTGCCGAGGCCGGGGAAGACCTCTCGTGTTCTTTACGGCTTGGGGCAGCCGCAGAGCTCGCGTTCAAGAATTCACTCGAACCGACGGCCACACTCGGCGTTCGCCTAGCACACCCTCAATGTACAGAACATTCAGTGCGACAAGCAGCACGACACTGAGCGGCGCTGCAAGCAGGACGCCGATGGGCCCCAACAACAATCCAAAGACGAGGGCAGACAATAGCGTGAGCACGGGAGGCAATTCGACAGCTTCTGCCTGGACAAGTGGCGTGACGAGATTGCTCTCCACAAAATGGATCCCCGCGTAGAGTGCAATGACGTAGACCGTTTGCATTGGCCCCTGCATCGCGGCCATAAGAATCCCTGAAGTCGATGCTAGGATCGGACCAACATAGGGCACGAAGGCAAACATGCCGGAAATCAGTCCAAGCGCGAGCGGCGCTGCAACTCCGAGAAGCAAGAGCCCGATCGCAGTCAAGATRCCAACGACGGCCATCGTGASCGATTGCCCGATCAGCCAACGCCTCAACGTTRYCCCAAGAAGATCGAWCATATTCCTCGCCGATTCCCGACGAGTCTTGGGCACCAACCGCAGTAGACCGTCCACATATCGCGCCGGYTGGATGGCCAGATACACAGCCGCGAACGCCAAAATGGCGAGATARGCACCTGCTCGAAAGACCGATCCAAACAGAACAGCAACGTAGCCTGCCGCCTGGCCTGTCGCGCTACCAAGGTTCATATCCTTCGCTCGTCCAACRAGCCAGGWGCCCCACGARCTTGACYGAAAYTCGCTGGCRACCTGCGCGATGCTTTGCGGCAAGTCCTTTGCTAGAACAGTAAATTGCGCCGCAATTTGTGCCCCGAACAGCCAACCAACGGCAACGACGGATCCGACCATTGCGATGACGACRGGYAATAACGCCCARGCYTCCGGCAATCCGGTTCTGCGGCTCACYTCATGCGCCAGGCCGCGCAACATCAGCGCCAGAAGAGCGGCGCCGAAAGCAAGTACTAGAACGTCCGATAGCTTCCAGATGCCGAGCGCTGCCGCGCCAGCGAGGCAGACGAGCAGGAGCCTGCGGGGGAAGCGCCGCCAGTAAATCTCGTCCGACTGTTCGTGCAACACGGCTGGTCCCCTGCTGTTTGTGCATCCTAGGGGGATCGCGCCCCTTCGCCACCAACAAGTCAGCGAATCGGCATTCCCAGTTGACGCAAATCAACTTTCCGCAGGCGCCGGTTGAGAAATTCGCTTGAGGCGCGGCGCAGGCAATTCGCCGAACTAGCAGATGCCTTTTCTCTGACGCTCGCGTTCGCTCGAAGCTGGGGGTGCCCATCTGGCGCGGCGGGCAGCGGCCCCGATCAACGCACCGCCACAACCGGGTGATACAGCACCGCTTCCATGATGGATTTTTTCAAACTGAACCTGAACTCAGAGATCATTTCCGTCGCTGTTGCACTTGGCATCGGACTACTGATCGGGCTTGAACGAGAACGCCGCAAAGGCGAGGGGCCGAGGCGTTCGCCCGCCGGGCTGCGCACCTTTGCCATCGCATCGCTCGCTGGCTCCGTCAGCGTTATGATCGGCGGCAAGGAACTGCTGGGCTTGGTAACGGCGGGGGTCGCTGTCCTGACCGCGATAGCCTATCTGCGATCTACAAGCGACGATCCAGGATTGACGTCGGAGATCGCGCTTATACTGACAGTTCTGCTTGGCGGACTGGCCACGCAGCGTCCCATTTTGGCCGCTGGCATTGCCGTCGCTGTGGCTATTCTGCTCGCCTCGCGCGCTGCAACGCATCATTTTGTCCGCTCGGTACTCAGCGACGGCGAGGTCAAGGACGGATTGATCTTTGCCGCGGCTACGCTCGTCGTCTTGCCACTGCTGCCCGACCGACCGATCGGGCCCCTTGGCGCGCTCAACCTGCGAGCAATCTGGATCATTGTCATCCTCGTTATGGCGATCGGCGCCGTCGGACACATTTCAATTCGCCTGCTTGGCGCAAGAGGCGGGCTCGCGATCGCTGGCTTTGCCTCGGGCTTCGTCTCTAGCACAGCCACGATCGGGGCGATGGGAGCGCGAGCTCGCAAGGCGCCAGAGTTGCTTGGGGCGGCGGCCGCCGGCGCAACGCTTTCGACCGTCGCGACCATCGTTCAACTCGTCGCGGTGCTCGCAGCGACGAATCTGTCTACGCTGCAAAGTCTGCTGGTTCCGCTTCTTTGCGCCGGCGCGGCGGCGACGATCTATGGCGCAATCTTCACGCTCAAAGGCATGAGGGAGACCGGCACAGCCGAGCTCGAGCACGGACGTGCGTTCAGCTTACCGTCCGCCTTGATGCTGGCTTTGACGCTCTCTGGAGTGCTCCTGCTCTCTGCCAGCTTACAGGAGGCGTTCGGAGAAATCGGCCTAGTTGTCAGCGCGGCCGTAGCCGGGCTCGCGGATACGCATTCTCCCGCCGTGGCCGCAGCGGCCCTCGCTGCCTCGGGCAAGATCCCCCCCTCCGACGCTGTCGCCCCTGTTCTGGCGGCGCTGTCGACAAATACTCTCAGCAAGATCGTCGTTGGCTGGGTCAGCGGCGGGCGCTCCTTCGCGCTTCGGCTGATGCCCGGCCTTATTCTCGTTGTCGCCGCAGCTTGGGCTGGCGCAATCTTCGAGGCTCAATAGCACGCGCGGCTTGCACCGGATTTCAAGCTGCGAACTTCATAGTCGCGGTGGTGACGACTCCGCGCTCCGCTGAGCTACCCATTGAGGCCGGACTTCCAAACAGCTCCGGATTGTCGCGCTGGTGCGCGTTCCAGCTGAGGCAGAAGATCGAGGTCGATCCGGAGCGCCCTCAATACGTTCTGAGAGAAACCGGCGGCGGGTATCTTAGGGCGGCGGATGAGGCGTCGCTTCGCGGGCTTGATCTGCCGCAACACCTCAAGCCTGCTTTCTACGATGGTTGAGCCGCTTGTCAAAACCCGGCGATACCGCACATGAACTTCTGGTCGAAAACGCACATGGAGACCGGCCGCATTGACACTGAAGCGGCCGTGCATGACGGCTGGCTTGCGGCCATCAGCCGGCTTCGGCCTGAGGAGGCCTGCGCGAAGCTGGGATCCGCTCCGGAAGGCCTGTCTGAGCCGGAGGCTGCCGCCCGCGCCAAGAAATTCGGTCCAAATCTTATCGCGCGTGAACGCAAGGCCACGATACCGGAGGAGCTTTGGTCCCGAGCACGCAACCCGCTGAATGCGCCGCTGCTGACGTTAGCGACCGTCTCCTATTTTCTGGGAGACGTACGTGCAGCCGTGGTGATTGCCACTATGGTGGTACTCGCGATAACGACTGCCTTCATCCAGGAGCACAGGTCGAATGAAGCGGCAGCCCGGCTGCGCGCCATGGTGCACACGACCGCAAGCGTCAGGCGCCTCCCAAGCCGATCGGATGACGTATTCTGCGAAATCCCAATAGATCAGCTGGTTCCCGGCGACGTGGTGAGGCTTTCTGCCGGAGACATGATACCCGCCGATCTGCGCCTGCTGGAAGCCAAGGACCTCTTCGTCAACCAGTCCGCGCTGACGGGGGAATCCATGCCTTCGGAGAAGCATGCGCAGCCGACTTCCGCCGACTGTCAGGACGCCTTCGACCTGCCGAACATCTGCTTCATGGGCGCAAATGTCGTTTCCGGCTACGGCACCGGCGTCATTGCGCAGACGGGCTCGAAGACCTTCTTCGGCCAGCTCTCCTACGAGATCGTCGGCCGGCGCGTGCCGACCGCTTTTGACCTCGGCATCAACAAGTTCACGTGGCTGATGATCCGCTTCATCCTCGTCATGGTGCCGGCTGTTTTCCTGATCAATGGCCTGACCAAGCACGATTGGCTGGAAGCACTGCTGTTCGCCGTCGCGGTTGCGGTCGGTCTCACGCCAGAAATGCTGCCGATGATCGTGACGGTCAATCTCGCCAAGGGTGCGATCGCCATGTCGCGCAAGAAGGTGATCGTCAAACGTCTCAACGCGATCCAGAATTTCGGTGCGATGGACGTGTTGTGCACGGACAAGACGGGCACCCTGACGCAGGACCGGATCATTCTGAAGCGCCACATCGACATCAGTGGGCGCGATTCCGACGAGGTGCTGGAGTACGCTTTTCTCAACAGTCACTTCCAGTCGGGACTATCCCACGTCAAGCCCTGGTCCGACAGCAACAACAAGGAGCGACTTGATCCGGCAAACGGCTTCCTGCTTGCGGCACACCTTGATGCGCTCTTCGATCGTGGGTTGATCTCGTTTGCGGATACTGGAACGATGCTGCTTTCGCCAAGACTGACCGCCAGAGATCGCAAGATGTTTCGCCTTCCTGCACGTCTCCGGTCAAAACTGTCATCGTCGGAAAAGCAGTTCCTTGACCACCACCGACGAACAAGATTCAGGAAATGACGGGCAATTTGTCAGTCGACGCGTTACAGTCGCGTCGTGCCGTACGGCCGAATTGCTCGTGCTCGATTACGCTCTGATGGCTGTTGGATAGTCTTGCGATCGACCGCTTGCCGGCACTTCCAGCAGATGGAGCGGCGAGCACCGAGCCCTTCACAAGACAGCCGAAGACCGGATCACAGGAATAGCGTCGGCATACCCCTCGGACTTCAACAACGCCTTCACCTTCGCCTCGGCATCAGGCGGGGCATGCGGCCCGACCAGGACTTCCGCAATCCCACCGGGTGTTCTCAACGGCAGCGGCACCTCGATGTATGCCCGCGCTCCCAGCATCTTCCGGTACGGATCGAAGCGCTCGCGTACACCCATGACGATGCCGCGCACCTCCCGCTCGTTGGAAAATTTCGATTCCTTGGCGGCAAGACAATTCCAGACCAACTGCGAGGCCATCACCTCGCGCGCCAGCGCCGCGAGATACGGTACTGGCCGCACCATGTCGATCCATTTCCGGTTATGGCGCGCGACCTGGCTGGTAATGGCGGCGGCTTTTCGGATCACCAGCCGATGCCGCGCATTGGTTTCGCGATCGCCATAGATCACACGGCCGATGTGCAGATTTTCGTTGGCCTGCGCGTGGAGGACATCAGTGTCCGGCTGCAACAGGACAGGCGCAACGCCGACTGCAAATCCCTGACCTGCCTTGCCGTACTCGCGCCACTGTCCCGGGTCGTCGCGATGCCGGCTGAGGCTGAACAGGTAGAAATCGAACGGGCTGGCGAGCCCGTTGGTCACCAGCATGTCCTCGAGACAGCCGCAAAAATGCTTGGTCCAGAAGTCGGTTGACCCGCCGACCTGCCGAATGACGTCCAGCGCGCCGGCTAGTGAATACTCGAACTCCCTGGGGTCACTCTGGTGAAGGTGGCTGAAGCACCAGAGCTTTTCGTGACGCAGAATGCCGACAAGCGCTTCCTCGCCAGTATAATGGTACAGCGGCTCGATCGGGGTTGCCGCGCCCTGCTCCTCCAGCAGCTGCTTCTTCGACCACGCATCGAATTTCTCGGCCGCCGCCATTAGCTGCGGCGGCAGCGCGTGCCGGTATTCGTTGTCAGTCAGCTTGTCCATGGCCCGGATTTAGGCCGCGAACGAGCGGAATCAAGCTATCTGAACGTCCGCACAGCCCAAAAGCTCTATGCGTTGGGCGCCAACCCAGGTCCCGGCATCGGGTGCCCTTCCCCCGCCCTCTCCCGGGGCATGCTCACGCGCAGCGGCAATCGACGCAAGTCCACCGTGGATGGAAAAAACATAATGAAAACTCACCCCGGAAACCGATCGATAAAGGATTTCCCAGAATTGCCAATTCTGGTCCTCGTAAAGAAGCAGGATCGCCCAAGCCTGTATTCATATCATGGCATCTTCAAAAACACCCGCGTGGTCACAGACCCAGACGGAGCTAAGTGGTTCGATCTGATCAGGCGCTAGGTTGTTACTGTCGCGGAAGACTCTCGTACACCGACTATGCCGTTTCAGACTTCGCCTGACGCTCGAATTTGCTGACCGTCTCCCAGAGGCGGTCCTCCTCGTACCAGCCGATAACATTGTTGTGCAAACGGTGCGCGGCGACGAGATCCTCGCTGCTACCATCCTCCTGTACCTTGATTACGAGAAGCATCACATGATTGTCGTCGTTCCCCTCGGCGGTAAAGGCCCTTATCGACAGCTTGTAGCCGTCCTTCTGAAGGGCGGAAACGATGTCATAGAGCCGCACCTTCGGCATCAGCTGATCTCCCCGGCCACGTACTATGAGTACTTCCCGCCCCTCGGAATTCGATTTCCATGTCGGCTATCTCGGCCCGGAAGGATACTGTTCGGCCCCGATTCATGAAGGCTTCAGCCCTTGATCGCTTTCGATTTCGTCGCGCGCTTCCGGATCGCTCATCGGCGGCAACGTGGCAAGATACGATTTGATCATGCTCAGCCGTACCGGAGCGAAACCGAGCACGTCGACGCCGATGTCGCACGACTGGACATTTCCGGGCAGGCGCCCGTGGCTGTGGCCATACAACATCAGGGCTCCCTTGCGGATGCGCGGCCAGGTGCGCATCGAATAGTGGCACAGAACGACATTCTGAGAATCAATCGATCCATAAGCAATGTCACGCACGCTCTCCCATGGCAGCGCAAGCGTTGCCGCGTTGTCGTGGTTGCCTTTCACCAGATGCTTGTGCCCGTTCAAACTCGCGAACAGCTTCGGCAACTTGGCGGCATCGTATCGGTGCGCGAAATCACCGAGGTGAATCACGGTATCCTCCGGCCGCACAGTCGCGTTCCAGCTCTCGACCATCGCTGCATCCATTTCATGGACATCGGAGAATGGTCGGCCGCACATCCTGATAACGGCGCCGTGTCCGAAGTGAGTGTCAGAGATGAGAAAAGTGGACATGAGATATCACTTGCCGTCCGCCTTGCGCTTGCGCGGCGGGAAGCGCAGCGTGATCGGGGACAGCGGCTGCACCTTGCGGACGCCGGAAATGAGTTCGCCGCACCCGTACATGTGCTCGCGGACAGCCGCATCGCCTGCTCTCTCCATCGCCACGATCTCGAGCACTGTCAGGCCAGCGAGCCAGACACGAACGTCGCGCGGCACCTTCTTAGGCGGCTCAAGCTGGCGCCATTCGGTCACGCAGTCGCGCGCCCAGCTCCAGACAACAATGGATATTCGAGTGCGATCCGCTTCGAGCTCTTTCTTTTGAATTGCCTGGTGCTTTCGCTGTTCGTCGAGCCAAGTCTCCCATATCACCCGTTGATCGACGACTTGCACCTGCGGCGCGGGGGTGTCCCGAAAGAGGCGGCGAAAAAATGCAAGCATGTCACACCCCAAATGAAGGTTTTAGCGTCGGTTCGACTTCAACAACAAGGTCCGGGATGAAATCCGGATTCTCGCGAGCGCGCGGCCCTGCTGCGTATCCTCTCGGGTTGCAGATCACGCGCGTGTTGCCAACAACGTAGTCGCGATTGCGATGGATATGCCCGTGGCACCACAGAGCCGGTGCGTTCTCGCCCTCCATGAGCTGCTCCAGCGAGCACGCATACAACCAGTCGTGCGCGTGCATATCGGGCTCGAGGCTCTGGCGGGATGGAGCCATGTGAGTCAGGCAAACCGTCTGTCCAGCGAAAGGCGTCGAGAGCTCGCGCTCCAGGAATGCGCGGCTCTCTCTGTGAAGGGCGAGCATTTGCGCCGGCGTGAAGCGATGCCTGTTCGAACCCCCTCCGAATCTGATTTCGCGGAAGTCATTATGGTACGAGTTGTCCCAAAAACGACCTCCGGCTGGGCTCCATCCCTTTTGGCTCTGCGACATCGCATCGCGAACCGTGAAGCCCGGCGGCAGGATCGAAAAGTCAGACCAGAGAGTGGCCCCGAGAAATCGCACGTCTTCGATGGTCGCGACCTCGTTATCCAGGAATGTGATTCCGAACCGTTCCGCCATCTCGCGCCCACGCTCCTTTTGCTGCTGATAGAAGGTGTGCTCTTCACCACTTCCCTGGAGCCCGCGATAGAAGCAATGATTACCGCACACATAGATCAGCGGTCGAGAGAACGTCCTGGCGACCCACTCCATGCCGCTGGTCATGGGGTTCGCAACGTCCCCCAAGATCACTGTAACGTCGCAATCGACGTCCGGGACATTGCGCCAGGCATTGTGCTCGTGGCTGACATGGAGGTCGGAGAGAACGCGGATGCGCATCAGACGAGGACCTCCCGCCGATCGGGTCTTGAGTTTGTCACGTCGAGATCCATGGCGACTAGGTTCTGCACGAGGTCTTTCCTTCCCGAACGCATTTACGATGCGTAAAGATTTACACCGTACACCCTTAATTGTCACGTTTCCAGCAAATTGGAGGGCCAGATTGTCAGATTTCAGCACCAACCCGTACACATATATTAGCGGCACCGCTGCACTTACTTCGATATTCTCGACCGCAGCGATGGGCGCGACGCACGACCGGGTTAATCGCTCGATCGCCCTCGCCCGGCTGGCCAAAGCAAAACACGCGCGCTTGCAAGCCACAAGGCGCTGGCACGAAGGGAGACGCAAGCTGGAGCTCGATCTTGCGATCGCTCAATGCGATGCGGCGATCGCTCGATGGCATCTCAAAAAGTTGGAGCAGGCCCGAACTCAGCAGAGCTGAATGACTTCTCCGAACCGACGAGCTGCGGGCGGTCGTCCAGGCTTGGGACGGTCGGGACGCCGGGGATTGAAATGGACCAGTACAGATGGCTGTAAGCCGCGGGTTTTCCCGCCTGCACCAATGCATCTCGCTGGTGTTCCGATAAACAAGCGAGCCAGGGAAGCAGCTCCGGCCGAACATCAGGAAGCGGTATTGCTACATCGGCGCAGGAGACATCCGCAGCCCACCTTAGAATGCGATTGACTTCGAGCTCTCTGTCTTGGCGCAGCTGTTCAGCAGCCGCAAAGGGATCGAAGCTCGGGTCAGGGTGAAACAACTCGTCGGATGCGGCATCCCCAATGTTGTGGTCGCTGAGGAGCGGCTCATAGGCCGCCGGGAACAAAATGCCGAGGATTGCGTGCACGGGCGCCAGCATCAGCGCCACACATCGGTTGGCAGCCCAGAGGAACGCGCGGCCCACCGCGGCCAAGATAGATCGAAGCATGCGAAGAACCCCTCTGTTGCTGTAGCTTGAGAGTGCTTTTTAAACACCAACAATGTCATTGGGTGTCCGGCAAGCCGCAAGGGACAATTCTATCGAGTGTGTGCGCTGCCGGATGATTACCTAAGCCGGCCGAAACTCGGCAATCGCAGAGCGGTCCTGACCAGAAGTTTTAGATCCGTGGGGGTGCGTCGCGGCAATGATCAGTTGAGTTAAGTAGCCACGTTTGAGGCGCACACGTGCGTTCATACTCGTGCGCGTTAAATTCTCGCCGCCCCCCATTACTTGGTGCAAAAAGAAACAGATGTTGGTGTGAGAAGGAACGTCTATCCGCACGGTCAATTTGGCCCGCTTTGGCACCGGACTCTGTGATGATGTCTTAGTTGTATCGTCGAGTTGGCGCTCCCCAAGCGCTTGAAATTGTAGGCAAATGCGCGATCGCACCGTATAATGCCCGCATTATGCCAGTATAATGCCCGCACGAAACGACGTGACTTAGGCTGGCGCGTGATTTGGCGGTTGGAAGCGCTAGTGGTCCAAATCTGACGCTTGGTACCCGCCTAGGGGCGGCCGTCGACCGTAGCAGACGTTCAGGCGGCGGCCGCGAGTGGTCCGCTAGCGATGCAGGCGCTTCCTTGCGCGTTTCAAGATTTCCTCCGACATCGGCGTCCCCGATACGATCCGAGCCAAGGTCATGGCGCCGATCATGGTGGCGTAGTCGAGCATGGCTTCGCCACGAACCGCCTCGGAAGACGGGTCTTCGGCCAGCGTCTCGATCATCTCTTCGATGACGGCCGCCGCCGCCGCGCGGGTCTCACCCGACGCCCGGGCGGCCTCGCTCCCCAAGGCCGCCATTGGACTTTTGTGCAGCTCTTGTCGCCGGCCGACAATCTCATGTCTCGCTGACCACCAGCAAATTTCCTCAGGTATTTTCGGAGCCGCGACACGCTCAGTCATCATGGCTAGCAGACGGGAAAGATCTAGCGGGTATCTCGTTGCCCCGCTTTGCCCCGCGTTCCAGAACTGCGTTGGGCGACCGTGGGCGCACCGTTCTCTTTAAATGCCTGCTCACGGACCCTCCGGCACACCCTCAGAACTTCACCGAGAGAGTAACCCTGCTCCTGTAGATCGACGAGCGCTCTGGCGACTATTCCACGTTCTCGCTCGGTCAACTCGCGAAGTTCCGATTGGACGAGGGCCCGCAGCAAGGCCATTGCCACGACGTTCGCTTCGGGGCGCCTCGCTTGGTCGTTCAGGACGCGCCATCTTGCTGTACGGAGGCGAGCCTTCGCCTTAACAACAGAGGCAGGTTGCCGAACTCCTTTTCGGCGCACACCATCCACTCCAGGACGCCACCACGTTTCCTGGCGTTCGCGATCGATAGATTCCACTGTCTCGCGGGTCACACTCATAAAAGGATCGTCGCATCTCCGCCAGCAAGGCGAAATCCCTAATTCGCCTTCTCACTCCGAGTCCGCCGACGAGTCCGTTTTTGACCAGACGCTGCTGCTTCCTGGTGCACCTCGGCCCCCCTTAGCGGGCTTTCTTCGCTTAGGTCGGCCTCCGCCTCAACCTGGTTGCCGATTTCCAAAGCTTTCCCGGAAACCGGTAAGGTATCAAGGCGCCTTGCCAGCCGAGGATTCCATTCTTTGCGAGGCATCCATCGACCGATGGGGTCAAGCTGCGCCCCTTCGTGGGCGTTGCAATAGTCGACGAGAATCCGCTCGATAAATTGGGAGCGCGTTATTCCATACTCTCTGCTTCTTTGGTCGAGCACGCTCATGAGGTGGGGATGAACGCGCTGCGCCAGGCGTTTGGTTCGCACGTCCAGAGGGTCGCCGAACGGGCGTCCCAACTTGACGCCCCGAAGTGCCTGCTGGGGGCCCCTTCCCTTTTTCGAACCCTTAACCACGATCGTACCCTCGGGTTTGTTTGTACATTTAATGGTGTACACTCCTCGGATGACTGACAAGCACCTCAAGGATTGGCAACGACTCGTTCAGGAAGATCGGGCCGACTGTACACCGCGAAATGTTGGGGATTCGCCCTCCCTGTCAACCTCGGCTAAGCCGATCCCAACTGCTCTATTGCTATTCAACACCTGGCCAGCCGCGGCGGCATGGACCTGGGCCAAGTTGAGCAAAATCGAAGGACTTCAACTGGATGACGTGGCGGCGGAGTTCTGGTCTGGCGAAAAAGAACGCAGCAAGCAAGCTTGCAGGCGGCTGGCCAACAGACTCTTCGACCTCGGCTCCGGCGAGGCGGCGCTCTGTGCGCTGATGCTCTCCGTTGATGCCGGCCAACCAAAGACTTTTGACGACGTGCTTCCGCACCTCGCCTCCGGTGCCGAGTACCTGTGGCGGGACGCTCATTCGGAACGCGAAATCGCGGAAATCCGCTCGAGGCTGAGCACCTGGTCGAAGGCAGCTGAGGGACATTTTAAAGGCGATCAGCGCAGCATCTTTTGGATTGCGCATCTACAGCTGATCGGGACAAATCAGGTGGCGCAGCCGGCCGCGCCCACACCTCAACCGGAGAAATGGACCTGGGCGGCGGCCCCTGAAGAGCGCAACGTTGTTGTCATGCCTAAAGCCAGGAGTTCGAAGCTCGGTGCAGTTCATGAAGACTTCAAGGACATGGTCGACGCCAAGCTTCCTCTCGTGATTGCCCGTGATGTGCGAGGTGCTCGAGATGTGTTGTCGGCTGAATATCCTCACGCCTTGAACGCTATCAATCTCGTGCTTCGCGAGTTGCGCGAAGGATATCCGGTTCGCCTCAAGCCTCTCCTGCTCGTGGGCCCCCCAGGTAACGGTAAATCACGTCTGGTCCGCAGAATTGGTCAGCTACTCGGACTGGAAATTTACCGGATCGATGGTTCAAGTTCGACGGATGCGGTTGCGTTCGGCGGAACGCCGAAAGCGTGGTCCAACACAGTTCCATGCGCGCCAGCTCGCGCGATTTGCCAGTCGCGCATCGCGAACGTGATTTGCTTCGTCGATGAGATCGACAAGTCTGCCACGTCTCAGCACAACGGCCGGTTGGTCCATGCCATTTTGCCACATCTCGAGCCCGAAACTGCTTGTCGTTACAGAGATAGCTCGCTTGACGCCGAGCTCGACCTAAGTTGGGTCGTACACATCGCCACGGCCACTTCAATCAAGGATCTGCCAGAGCCCCTGAAGGATAGGTACCGCATTATCAACATTCCTTCCCCCCGGCTAGCCGACCTGCCGTTGCTGGCGGGAAATGTCATGCGCGAACTTGCTATCGAAATCGGAGAGGAAGGATTCGTTCAGCCCCTTGCGAACGATGAGCTGGACGTCATCGCGCGTGCCTGGAGCGTGTCTGGCTTCAGCCTCCGGAAGTTGCGGGCGATCCTCTCCACGACGCTAGAACTCCGCAATCGAGCGGCAGTCTGGCATTGATCCCATGGAGTATCGGAAGCCAGCAATGGAGAAAACGAGAGCACGTAGCCTCACAGTCGACCTTTAAGTGCTACCTCAAGGGAGATGTTCGAGTTCGCGAAGCTGACCCAGACCCCTTTGATCGATGCCTAGAGATCAGCGCGCTCTACAGCCCCGCCGTAGCTTCGGTGCCTTCCGGGCCGACCGCGCTCGGGAACGCGCGGGCTGCTGCAAGAGTAACGAGCTGATATTCTGTCGGAATTTGGATTTGTCCACCCAGCCCGCGATTGAAACTGAGCACACATCCTCAGACAGCCAACAAGGGTCGTCCAGCGCAAAAACGTTCTCGAACGGGTATTGCCAACGGCCGGCCAGATGCAGGGTCTCTACAGCGGAGCTGGCCCAAAGGGCAGCATTGAGCGAATTACTTCCCATCAGATTTTCGCCTTCGCAAGCTGCGGACCTGGACGCCACAGCAGCCCCCCTCCGTCATCCCGAGACAGATAAGGCCGCGCCGCCTGCGAGTTCGTTTGTCTGCGCTCGCCTCCGATAACGAGTTGTTAGGCGCGAACCATGATAGCTGGTCCGTCCGAAGATGAGGATTGAGCCCGTTTCGGCGCGGCTAGGTTAGCTCCCGACAAGCCGGTACCGCACCGGCCTGCCGCGTCGTCCCCCGAGCGGTTGCACCGGCGGAGGTGCCAAATTGATCGAGCAAGTTGAAGACCATGAGGAAGATGATGCGAGGGAAATCCCTTCATCATTGCAGCACAGGATTGAGGAAACGCCTGGACAGGGTGACCTGATCAGGTCGGTCGTCGAAACCAGGGGCATTCGCAGCGCCACATGGCAGCAGTACAGGGACCCCATACAAGGTTGGACGGGCGACAACTTATTCGGGCCGCAACGCAGCGTGCGCGTAAATCCAGACCAGCCAGAGGAGTTGTTCACGGCAACACCGGCGGATATTCATTCGCTGCTGTACATGGCAGCGAACCGGCATCTTCGGGCCAAAAACAAAATGGATTTCTTCGCTGTCGTTGAATCGGCTGACAAGATGGCAGAAGCCGAGGGCAACGATCCGACCGAAACTATCTCGCGCCATTTGCGGCTCTGGATCGAGAAGATGCAATCCGAGACGGGTTTGCTTTCGGTGGAAACGGCAGCGGCTCGTTTTCTCCAGGCCTCCGACCAGCTCCTTATGCTGCTGAACGAAAATGAGCAGGTACAGGAGGCGGCGTTTGCCTACGCCGACGCGTGGCATTGGCTACATCTTGAGCTCTTTGGGGAGCACGAACTCGCAGCCAAGGGCGCTGACGCTGAGCGGGCCCTGAAGGCAGGCCCCGCCGCAAAACGGCAAAAGGGCGCTATTCGATCGGCGGTCATCGCCATGATCTACGAAGACTTTGCTCAGAATGAGCCCAAAGAGGCGAACCGGAAAAGTGCCAAATACGTCGCTCCGCAGATTCTGAAAGCCGTGAACCAATCCTTGAAAAAGTACGATCTAGAGCCTCTCGCGCTTGGCACTATAGAAAATCAGCTTCGCGCGATTATCAGGGATCGCGAGCCTAAGCGCGATTAGGTCCGCACGGACTGGCCAGTCCGTTTATCGTCTCCCCACGGACTGGCCAGTCCGTTTATCCGCTATTTTGAAATTCGCCTGCAAAGCGGCGATTCTTGACCCTCGCAAACCGGCGCTGACCCGCCGGCACCGAGGGTTACTGATGGATACTGTTAGATACCTGAACCGCAAGGAAGCGAGCGAATATCTGCTCGAGCGCCACGGCCTACGGCGCACCCCGAAATACCTCGCCAAGCTCGGTTCGAACGGCACCGGCCCTGCCTTTCACAAGGCTAACCGCCACGTTCTTTACGATCCGGCTGAACTGGATGTTTGGGCCGCTAAGCTCATCGGGCCCAGTGCCCTCTCGGCCCTTGGGCACCGCCTCAGGGCCAACGCCGCATGAGGGTCACTGAAACACAAAGCGAGATCCACGGCAGCATCCGGGCACTGGCGGATCGCAAAAACGCTCAACAGAGCGGCGACACCAAGGGTCTTCAGCGCCGGCAAGCCTTGTGGCTTCGCCGGCGTAATCCCGTCGATGCCCGCTGCTGCTGTCGTAATCGCGCGCCGCGCCCACAAGTCCGCGGAGGCGCGTAAGTGAACGCGCTATTCAAAATAGCTACTCCTGAAGAGCTGACATCACTGCGACTACAGTTGCGCAGCAACGGCTATTATCCGGTTCCCGTTATCGGTGCGCACATCAACATGAACGCGGCCGGAAAGCGACCAAGCATGAGGGCCTGGGCGACGGAATGCTTCAATGCAACTCCAGAGAAAATCACAAACTGGTCTTTGTCGCAGCGGAACTGCACCAACACTGGGATTCTGTGCGGCGAACTCATCGGAATCGATATTGACGTTCTCAATGATGTACTGGCATCAGGTTTGGTCGCCCGCACGGTTGAGCTGCTCGGACCCTCACCGTTACGCCGGATCGGCCGGGCACCGAAGACGCTATTACTCTACCGGGTCGAAACTCCTCACAAAAAGTTGGCGACCCCAGATTTGATTTTTGGCGATGATGCTGACAAAAAAGACGACCGAGCCAGGGTGGAGATTTTGGCCGACGGTCAACAGTTCGTGGCATTCGGCATTCATCCCGATACGCACGCGCCTTACCGTTGGCCCGAAAGATCCCCGCTCGATACCGCAGCCTCGGAAATTCCCCTCGTCACGTTCGAAGCGCTCAAGCAGTTCGTTGACGAAGCTGAACAGTTTTTGCGCGCGGCAGGCGGGCGCACAGCGCGAGAGATCAAAAGCGACACCAAAAGCGAACAGTCGATCAAAGAGCCGCGGCGCGAGCAGCGCGAACGTCATGAAGAGATTGCGCCGGTCCTTTGGGGCGGCGAGAGACCGAGCCGCGAGTTAGTATCCGATGCGCTCGATCGTATTCCCAATGATATGGATTACGACGGGTGGATACGGATCGGATTCGCTCTGTATGAAGGGCTCGGCGAGAGCGGGCGCGATCTTTGGGAAAGGTGGTCCGCTCAATCTCACAAAAATGATCCGCAGCTTACAGCGCAGAAATGGCCTAGCTTTGCGGCGGGCAACTCGATCACGATTGGTACGCTGTTTTGGCACGCGGCACAAAACGGCTGGCGATCGCGGTCTGTTGACAATCCGTTGGGGGATAAAGCAGCTCTTGCCAACGGGCAAATTGATGACTGCTTCAAGCTTCCGTTTGGATACCGTTTTCGAGATGACGGGCTCTATTGGATCGACCCTGACCCGGAAAAGCCTGAACTCATGCTGGCGGGTTGCTTCGATATCGTAGCGGAAACTCGCGATGGCGATGGCACCAGCTGGGGCGTGTTGCTCGAATGGAAAGACCGCGATGGCCGCCAACACCGGTATGCTCTGCCCAAAGCAACGCTCGCCGGTGATGGTTCTGAGGCGCGGAAAGCTCTGCTTGATGGTGGATTATTTGTAAGCCCGGTGCAAAAGGCGCGGACCCAATTCAACGCCTTCCTGTTGCAGGTCAGATCGCGCGGTCGAGCAAGGGCTACTCAGCGGGTCGGCTGGCACGGGCTATCCTTCGTGCTGCCCGACGAGAGTTTTGGCGAAGCGGATGGTGACAAGCTGCTCCTGCAGACCAATACCGCGCACGAGCACACCTTCCGTCAAAGCGGAACGCTTGAGAGTTGGCAGGAGAATGTCGCACGGTATGCGATCGGCAATGGTCTGCTCGTACTTGCATTGTCGGCCGCGTTTGCTGGTCCCCTGATTGGGCCGTGCTCTGCAGAAGGTGGTGGCATTCATTTTCGCGGAGCCTCTTCGACAGGTAAATCCACCGCCCTTCACGTGGCCGGATCTGTTTGGGGAGGAGGTGGGGTTAAAGGATTTTTGAGGTCGTGGCGGTCCACTTCGAACGGTCTAGAAGGAGTCGCTCTCAGCCATTGCGACACTCTTTTGTGTCTCGATGAACTGTCGGAGCTCCCCTCACGCGAGGCCGGCGACGCGGCTTACATGCTCGCTAACGGATCAGGAAAAGCGCGCAGCGCTCGCGATGGCTCGGCGCGTCGGTCGGCAAGCTGGCGAACGTTGTTCCTTTCCTCCGGCGAAATTGGATTGGCCGACAAAATCGCGGAGGATGGCCGTTCCAGGAGAATGGCAGCAGGACAGGCGGTTCGGATTGTTGATGTGGCGGCTGATGCCGGTGCCGGGATGGGTATTTTGGAGGAACTCCATGAGTTTCCCTCGCCTGACGCGCTGGCGCGCCATTTGACGAAAGCGGCGCAGCATCATTACGGAGTGGCAGCGCGCGCTTACCTCAAGGCGATCGTCCCGATAATGACCGATCTCCAGAATCAGGTCGCGGATATCACGGCCCTGTTTTCCATCAAGTACGTTCCTCCCGGAGCCGACGGTCAGGTCGAACGGGTAGCGCGGCGGTTTGCACTGATTGCAGCTGGCGGCGAGATAGCTACCCGTGCAGGCGTGCTACCTTGGGAGCGGGGCGAAGCCGTGATTGCCGCTGCCAACGCGTTTGAAGCATGGATGGTGGCGCGTGGAGGGAGCGCGCCTGCCGAGGAGCGAGAAGGAATCGAGACGGTTCGCGCCTTCTTGCTCGCAAACGGAATGGCGCGGTTTATTCCGGCCTGGGACGACGCGAAGTTTGCTGAGGCAAGGATGGCATCGAATCTCCCGCCGCCGGCTCGCATCGCTGCCCGCGACGTTGCCGGATATCGGCAAATGAGTGGGGACGCCTGGGACTATTACGTCACCCCGTCAGCATGGAAGGAAATCTGTGCGGGACTAGACCCCCGCCGAACGGCGAGCGTTATGGCCGCCAAGGGGCACCTGGTCGTTGCTGAAAAGGAGCACCTCACGAAGTCGATGCGCATTCCGAATTTTGGAAAACAGCGCGTTTATCACGTCGTCGCCGCATTCTTGGAAGGCGACGATAATGCATAGCTTCGGAACCCCAGCCGACGACATCGCGGTACTTGTGGCGGCTAACTCAATGTCGTTCAGGAACACCGGGGACACCGGTGGCACCGGTGACCGCTCGTCCAAGTTATTGAGATCGGAGAGAGACGCCGTCCCCGGTCAAGAAGAGGAGCTGTCTCCGGTCACAAGGGACCGGGGACAGGCGCTCGCGCCAACCGGGGACGGAAAAGCACAATATCTTTCGGACGTTCTCGCAAACGTCCCCGGTGTCCCCGGCTCCACCGGTATTTTGTTGGGTGTTGAGCCGGTCGCGCTCGCCTGTCGCTTCGAAGTGAAGGGATACCCCACTGCTCTGCGGCGGCCACAGGTGATCGGGATGACCGATCAGACCGCGCTCATCGGGCGTTTGTCCGACGCTTCACCTGCCAGCGGTCTCCTCAAAGCATCGCCGTTTGTATTTTTCACGGTTGCAGGTCAGCCTGACGCATCAGGCTGCCAGTCATTGGTGCGAGCATGAGTGAAGCGATCGAGGCCAACACAGGGCGGCTTGACGAGATCAGGCCCATGCTGTCACTTCGCCAAGTCCTGGCGCTCGTGCCTTTTTCGAGGACGACGCTCTATCGCGAAATGGATGCCGGCCGTTTCCCCAGGGCGCGAGAGATCGCACCCCGGCGGATCGCTTGGTACAAGTCAGATGTGCTTGCTTGGCAGCAGCGTATCGACTCGAAGATCGCGTGCCCCTCAAACTAGCTGACCGTGTATCAGCATCGTGCTCATTCTTCGCAACGGGCTCCCCGATCATGCTGGAAGCAATTCCTCGGAATCCAGAAACAGATGACTCCACTCCAGAGCAGTGCCGGACCATGCTCACGGGGCCGCAGTGCGGCGACGACCATAACGCGCCCCCTAATAAAGGCACCCTACCCCGATTGGGTGCCCTTTTTCCGGCCTTCTATCAAACAGCAAGGAAAGGAAAATCCCGATGACTTACTGCTATGCCCATTTCAAGGCCGGTCCGCCAAGCCGCATCCTGGCAGCGCTCGGTCCCGCCTTCCTCAAGGCTCTCGAGTCCTCGGTCAGCTACATGGACTTCAGAGAGACCATCGTTAGGCTCAACGACGCGCCCAACGGACGCTTCACGAAGGCGGCGCGCCGCTACGCGGAAGTCTGCAGCCCGGGCGAGCGCGAGCTGCTCAAGGGCATCCTGCTGCTCGTGGATTTTGCGCACGTCGCCGACGAGATCGCGGCCGGCGAAGCCTATGGCAATATGACCCGCTGCTCCGGATCGTTCCGGGAGGGGTTCGCGGCCTGCGTCGTGAATGCGGGGTAGCAGCTCCGCTTCTTGCGGAGTGGGAATTAGTCGCGGGAGAGACGGGACCCGCAATAATACGGTGTACAGTTGTGACTGAGAACAACGCACGTTGACATAGTGGTAAACGTACTTACGTGACCTTGGTTGCGGGCAGACCACTGGAGGAAAAATGTCAGGCCACGGAAAGGAAGGCGGCGGGCGTGAGCATCACCCTCACGAACCTCAGAAGCACCACGAGCACGAACCGCATCACCCCCATCATCACGAGCCACCGCCCCCGCCGCCGGGGCCCCCAGGGCCGCCGCAGCCTCCAAGTCCGCCGCCGCGTCGCGTCGGCTGATGTCAGAGGACCCTGCTGAACAGCAGGATATTCCGCGCCCCCGCTGGGACCGCCGCTATCCGGGATGGTACCAGCGGGAGTTGAAGGCTTTTGCCGACGCTGGCGTTTCTCCGAAAATCGATGAGAAGGTCCTCACGGACGGGCGTCTGGAATTGACGTTCGATTGGCCGCTCGGAGATCGCATGATACCCCTTCACGCTATCTATCCGGACGGCTACCCAGAGGCCCGACCGCACATCAACCTCATCGACCCGGCGCTTTTCCCTAAGCGGCACTGCTCGCCTCTTGATGGCAATCTGTGTCTCCTTGGACGGGACACTCGCCAATGGCAATCGAACTGGACTGTTCCGAAGCTTCTGCAAGAACAGTTGCAGGCTGCGATGGAGGGCGGAGGGGACGAAGATCCGCAAGGAGAACCGGCGGAGGTATGGTGGAACACTAACAGTCTACCGGATTCGTATTGCTTGATCGATTCCGACTGGTCCCTCCTAAACGCCAAGGGCCCGGGTACGTTGAAGATCGCTTACGTCGCTCATATTGATAAAGATTCCGAGCGGCCGGTTCTGTGCGCGCTGGTGAAGAGCATCTTCGATGCGGATGGTAATGAAATCGCCGCTTGGAATGGGCCATGGCCGAGTACGTTGCAGAGCGGTGCGGTTCGGGAGATGGAGATCACGTGGGTCCGGTCGGCTGAACAGTTGCTGCCGACCCCGATGATGCACGATCAGACCGCCGGATTGGGCGAACTTTTGAAGGGGCGCATCAACGCTACTCACGGGTTTGGCTTTGATTCCACATCGACCCGAGGTCATCTCGTTGCAACCCTCTACCCTGCGGAAACTCAATTTCGGCACGATGGCGAGTCGTGGCTTTTCGTGCTCGCTTGCGGGAAACCCGCCGCATTCTATCCGGGAAAGAAGGCTTCGCCTCCGGGCAAGAAGGGGCCGGAAATCAGCGCTTTCGTCATCAAGACGTTGCGAGCCGGGAAAAGCGACCTCAGTTCGCGTGCTTCGGCCACTGCGACACTAGCGACGAAATCGGTGGCACTCGTTGGTACCGGAGCGATCGGAGCTCCCCTTGCTATTGAATTGGCGCGCGGCGGCATCCGCGAACTCAGATTGATGGATCACGATACGGTGGAGCCGGGCAACACCGTTCGTTGGCCCTTGGGGTCTTCGGCTTGGGGGCGACTGAAAGGCCAAGCGTTGGCGGATTTCATAGCTCGCGAATATCCGGCGACTAATGTGACCTACATACATCACTGTCTGGGGACTTACTCGCTCCAATCGGGGACGGGAGACGATTCCGCATTCGAGCAAGCGCTCGCTGGCGCGGATCTCGTCATCGACGCAACGGCCTCATTCGGACTGACATCTCTCATTCAAGAGCATTCGCGGTCGCGCTTTCTGCCCTTCGTTTCGCTATACGCTACCCCTACCGTCGGTGGCGGAGTGGTCGCGCTTTCGATGCCCCGCAGCGGGTGTCTTGTATGTCTCGAGTGGGCGTGGAAGGACGAACCGAACGTCATTGCAGCTCCTCCAGGCATGTTCGAAGACGGCGAGCTGATCCAGCCTCCTGGATGCGCCGAGCGCACCTTCTCCGGTACTTTCTTTGATCTCCAGGAACTTTCTCTGCAGGCAATGCGAGTGGTGGCGGGCTTTTTTGCCGGCGGCGTTCCTCCATCATCCTCTGTCGTTTACACCTTGGCCTTCGAAGACCAAGATGGGATCCGCGCGCCGGCATGGCGCAAAAACAGTTTGCCGCCTCATTCCCGATGCTCATGTCGCCGGTAACGGTTTGGCTTTCGACCCGAACCCTGTCGTCGCTGAAGACCGAGGCGGATCGGCAGTTTCCGCTTGAAACGGGCGGAGCTCTAATCGGGTACTGGAGCGACGCTGATACCGTGGTCGTAACCGAGTTCGTAGGACCCGGCCCGGACTCGGTTCACCGACGGTATTCCTACCAACACGACCACGAGTGGGAGGCTGCCCAGATCGCCGTCCTCTATCATCGATCTGGTCGTTCGCACGTCTATATCGGCGACTGGCACTCGCACCCCGAGGCAAGTTCGGGTGACCTCAGTGGGACCGATCGGCGCTCTATCCGACGCGTCATCAAATCACGCGAAGCTCGCGCTCGCCGGCCCTTGATGATCGTGCTCTTCGGAAATCACGAGCGCTGGACGCCCTCGGTTTGGGTCGCAACACTCGAACCAAGATGGGGTTGGCAACAGCTCTTGATCGGCGCAGTTAAGTTGCAGCTCTTTTCAGCTTGATCTGTCACGACCGACTGTCCGCTTGCGCCGGGATCGCCACGCTCCCGTCGAATTCCGCCATTTTGCGCCTGTTATCGACTGCTGAATCTCAAAGCGTAACTGGCGTTTTATGCGCTGCGCTCCGAGCCTGGGTCCAGCTTATCGCGCATCGGATACAGTCTCTTCAATGCCTTGGAGAAGCAGTAGATGAACCTTTTATGCTCATCGCCGCAGGCAGGTAACCGACGCCAGACCGAAGGGTGATGGCGCTGGCAAATAGAAAGGCGACCTCCATGGGAGAAAACGCCTCGGCCTTCGCGCCAGGCTTTTTCTTTTGTGGTTGGCGTGGGTGCGTTTGGGATTTCCCGGGATGTATTTGGATTCCTTACCCCAACCTTACCCAGATAACGATTCTTAAGGTACGGTATTTTTGTCGACCCTATTAAGCTTTTGGTTTTGCTAGTAATTGTGGTCGGGGCAGCTGGATTCGAACCAACGACCTGCAGTACCCAAAACTGCCGCGCTACCAGGCTGCGCTATACCCCGAATGTCCGGCGAGCCCCGTCGATACACGCTTCCAGGAGGGCCAGCAAGCGCGTTCAGCCACCCGAAAGGCGGCCGGGACCGCACCTTCAAGGCCTATTTGTTACCAAACAGGGGGTGGCCAACGCGGTCACCCGGGCGGATGCCGTATTTCTGGGCTGTTCCCGCCACGACCTCCAGGACAGCCCGGGCGGGCCCCTTCGACGAGATGATCTTGGTCGACAGCGGTTCGGTATTCTCGGCGATGCGCAGGATGCGGCCGTCGGCGCGAATGAAGATCATGTCGAGCGACACATAAGTGTTCTTCATCCACATCGAGACTTCCTGCTCGGGGTTGAAGTCGAACAGCATGCCTTTGCCGTCCGCCAGTTCCTTGCGGTACATCAGCCCGGTCTGCTTTTCGTCCTCCGTGGTCGCCATCTCCACCGAAAACACCTGAACGCCATTCTTGGTGACGATCTCGAGCGGCTGGACGCTGGCCGCGCGAACGGACACGCTTGCGACAGCGAAGCCAGCGACGACGAGGATGGCGGCAAGCCAGCCGCGGGCAATGGACCGGACGGCCTTACATTCAGAGCTCATGGCAGGATTCTCGGAATACACTCAAAGTGCCTGGCGGCGAGGACCGGGCCTGACGGCCCGGGACTGCGACATCCTTACGCGGCGATCATGACAAAAGCCAGAAGCGCGCGACCCGTGGGGCCGCGCGCTTCTGCTCACGAATACGGGAATTTGAAGCCGCTAGTGCGACTGGAGCCCCGGCGAGCCGGTCTCCGGATGGATCTCGGCGGCCATCATGCCCTTGGAGCCGGGCCCGAAGCGGACCAGCACGTACTGGCCCGGGCGCAGCTCGGTCATGCCGAAGCGGCGCAGCGTCTCCATGTGCACGAAGATGTCGGGCGTGCCCTCGCCGCAGGTCAGGAAGCCGAAGCCGCGAAGCCGGTTGAACCATTTGACCTGGGCCCGCTCGAGTCCGCTGGTCGCGGTCACCGTGACGTGGGTGCGCGGCGGCAGCATCTGCGCGGGATGGATTGCGGTCGACTCGTCCATCGAGACGACGCGGAAGGCCTGGTAGCCCTTGGCGCGCTGAATGCACTCGACGACGATGCGGGCGCCTTCGTAGGCGGTCTGGAAGCCGTCGCGCCTAAGCACGGTAACGTGCAGGAGCACGTCAGGCCATCCATTGTCGGGAACGATGAAGCCGTAGCCCTTTGAGGCGTCGAACCATTTGATGACGCCATGAACCTCGACGAGGTTGGCGCTGCCCTCACCTAACCCTGTGAAGGGACTGAGCGCACTGTCGCGTCCGGCGCCGTGCTCACCCGACGCGGGAACTCCCAGCTTCTTGGACTCAAATCCGTCCGACGACCCCATAACCCCGGACCCCACACATGTCATGCAACCCGCCACATTGGCGGCGCTCGAATCACGCGCCTTAAGAGAAGGTTCTCATTTCGACGCGACGCGAATCTTTCGAATCAAAAGATAACACTCCCGGTTGCGAGGCATAGACAAAAAAGAGATTCGCCGGAACCTATGAACAGCTTGCACAGGCGCGAATCAAATTGCTGCCTCAATTACCGACGAAGGGGCCGAGGGTTTCGCCGATGTCGTGGTGAATGACGAGGTCGGCGATGTCGTCCTGCTCGGTCGGCTCGCGATTGATGATCACCAAACGTGCACCTGCGTTCTTCGCCATCATCGGAAAACCCGCCGCCGGCCAGACCACGAGCGAGGAACCGATCGCGATGAAGAGATCGCAGGCCTGCGACAGCTCGGTGGCGCGCTGCATTTCATCCTCGGGCATCGCCTGACCGAACGAGATCGTTGCGGACTTCACGGGCTCACCGCATGCGGTGCAGTCGGGCGCGGCGCCGTCCCTGTCGAACCGCTGCTTGACCCAGTCCAGCTGGTAGACCTGCCCACATCCGATACAGCGCGCGTAAGTGGTATTTCCGTGAAGTTCAATCACGCGATCGGCCGCAAAGCCCGACGCCTGGTGCAGATTGTCGATGTTCTGGGTGATCACGGCCGGAATCTTTCCGGCGCGATGCAGCGACGCCAGCGCACGGTGGCCGCGGCCGGGCCTGGCTGCGGCGAAGACCTCCTCCATCGCAAAACGGCGGCGCCAGGATTCATCGCGCGCTGACTGGCTCGCAACGAACTCGTCGAACTGGATCGGGCGGTTACGGGTCCAAATTCCGCCCGGCGAGCGGAAGTCGGGAATGCCGCATTCGGTCGAGATGCCGGCACCGGTGAACGGCACGATGATCTTGGCGCGCGCGATCATCTCGCCGAGTTGCTCGACGCCGCTCTGAAGATCAGATGCAATCACGCGCCGCCTCCCGATTCAAATTCGTGGCTCACTGCAACATCTGCACGCGACAAGATTGTTGACGCTCTTATCCACCGCCGCGCAAGTCATTGACGGCATTCACGCGGCAATTTTTTCCGGCCATCGCATATCACATTCCTGCAATGCCGCCTCCCCATTGACGCCCCAATCAGAAGCGCCAATGCATGTGTTGACGCGACTCAACGTGATTGCGGCGGCAGTGCTTGAGTTCAGGAGTGCACACATACTCAAGTGGAGTGGGGATTTTGACATGACCGAAGACGAACAACGCAAGATTCGCGAACGCGACGAGATCGCCGCCCGTGTCGCCGCCTTCCGTGCCACGCAGGAAAGATTCAAGCGCGAGCGCGAAGAGTATTTCGTCGCGACGCTCGAGAACGCACGCAAGGTGGAACGGCCCTCGCTCTGGCCGTAAGCGCATCGCGCCAGCTTCGCCAACGAAAAAAGCCCGGAGCATCGCTCCGGGCTTTTCGATTCCACAGCCGTTACCAGTGACGGTAGTAGTGGCGGTGTCGATAGTACGGTCCACCGTAATAGGCATAGGGGCCAGGGCCATAATAGGCCGGGCCATCATAATAGCCGTAGCCCGGTCCGTAATAACCGTACGGATGGGACGCAGCGATAGCGCCTGCGGTGATCGCACCGGCGGCAAGACCAAACGCCAGGCCCGGGCCGATACCACGCGCCTGCGCGGGGGCGGCAACCGCGGTCACGCCGACGGCTGCGACGGTCGCCAGAACTGCGAGTGTCTTCTTCATGATCTCTCCTCCTTCGCATCTCGCAGGGACAACGCGGGCCACGCGCAATGGTTCGCCTCTGATGGAACCGGGCCGCGCAGAAATAATCTCGCTGCCCGCGGGAACGATTTCGCTGATGGTGGATTGAGCGAAAGATGGATTGAGATTGCAGATGCGAGAGCCTCCGCCATCCGGGTGAGGCAGAGCATGAAGACCCCGTCAGCATCTCCGCGGTGCTGGCGGGGTTTTCAATGTCGCGGACAAGAATGCCGGCCGCTCTGTTGTGCGTTGCGGACACGCGCCTCGCGCACGTTGAGGTTATCCGCTTTCGCGCAAGCTTTCGTTAGCAGGCGGCGAGGCGCGTTCAGGCGTCAGCGAGCCACTTCAGGGATGCGCGAAAGCCGAGGCTGCGATGGCCCGCGACCAGCACGGTGCCGTAGACCTCGGCCCCCTCCTCGTTGAACGTGCCGGAGAAGCCACTGGTCGCCTCGCTGCCCGCGAACAGCGGCCTCACCAGCGGATCGGCGAACGGCGAATGCTGGTTGGTGGCGAGCTCGCCCTTCCAGGTGCCGTTGCCTGACGTGTAGGACCCGCGTGACCAGAAGTAAGGCCCGCCGCCGAGCAGCATGCCATCGCGCAGGATCAACACGCCGCTGTCGCGGCCCTTCACGCCGTCGAGCATGTGGATGTGGATGGAGTAGAGCCCGTTCTTCATGGATGCGCCCGCCGTCACGGACGACGATAGCGCGGCGTGCCGGGAGCGTCGAGACGGCGATCTGCTGCAGGCTGCCGTCCGCCGCCCCAATTTGTTCCAGCTTCGCCTCCGTTTCGTTCACGAAGAACGAATCGGAATCGACGAAATCAGCCCGCAACAGGCCTTAACAAATCGTTTGCGTGCAAACGAGCGGTCAACCGCCGCGAGCGCGCGATCAGACAATGTCGCCGGAGATCGCTTGAAGCGCCGGCAACGACGACACCATGATGCGACGCATCGCCAAGAACGCAGCGACTCGTTTTGATAGCCACTCGTTTTGATAGCGACTCGTTTTGATACAGAAGCCAGGCCGGACTTCGAACACACGCGGCCTGTTCTGCATCCGACTCCATTTCGTTCTCGAAGAACGAATCGGAATCAGGCAAATCGATGGGAAGCATTTCCTAAGGATCGATGAAGCAAGGCGACCTGACGTCAGGTGGCCATCGCCTCGCGCCAAACACACTCACGCAGCCGCGCGCTTAGTGGTCGCCTTCTCCGAAAAGCATTCGAGGATCTGGATGCGCAGTTCTTCCGCGGCCGGGCCCTCCACCTTCCTGAGCTGGTTCCAGAGCCGGATCACTTCGCGCTGTTTCTCGACGGTCATGAATCACCTCCAAAGCGGATGACTCACTAGAACAAAATGAGAACAAAAAGTCCAGTCCCTCGCGCGTTCTTTCTTGTGCATGTCGCGTTGAACCTTTGTTGCGCGCGACAGACCTATGGGAGCTGGGGATTTCAGCGCCCAGTTATCTGGCAGCGCCGCGATGGACGAACATATTCCGTCACCGCGGCGCTGTTGCTTTTTGGATTTTCAACCTTAAGTTAGATGCAGGGCTGGCGGCCAGGCGCTGAAATCCCAACGCCGCCGGCAAAGAGAGCCCCGTGCGCAAGCGCGGGGTTTTTCTTTTTGGAGCTGATGCCGATTGGCGAAGTCCGCGCTGAACTTTTTCAGCGCTGGCGCGTCTTAATGAGTGAAGCTTCCCCCAGGCTTCACCCCCATCCGAAAACCCCGCTTCCCCCAGGCGGGGTTTTCCCCTTTCTGGAGAACCGGATCAGACGGCGTCCTTCGCAACCTTCAGGGGCGAAGCCTTCACCGACTTGCTCGCCGGCTTTGCCGCAAACTGCATCGGCTCCTTGGTGAAGGGATTGACGCCCATGCGGGCCTCGGTCGCCGGCTTGTTGACCACCGACATCTTCACAAAGCCGGGAATGACGAACTCACCGGCCTCGTTGAGCTCCTTGTAGCCGACCGTCGCCATGTACTCGATGACCGACTTCACGTCGTTCTTCGCAAGCTGCGTGCCTTCGGCGATCGCATCGATCAATTGAGCCTTGGTCATCTTCGCCATGTCTGGATTGTCCTCTGAATGGGGTGCCCGCGCTGCGATGTAGCCTTGTCCCGGAACCGGTAAAACTACGCGCGCTGCGTCTGTTCGCGCCTGTCGGCCACGAAGCAGCCGGGCTTAGAGCCCATTGAGGCCGAAAACGCAAGCAGCAGTTCGACTTGGGTTCAACTTGGGTTCAGCAGTTCGAGTTGGGTTCCGTCATGTTTCCTGACCCTGCTGCCGAGCTGCGCGGAGTTGTCCACATCAGGTGTCACCTCCGTCGTGAAACTTTCGATACGATCGATGTTGTTCAGACTCTGGTAACCCAACGCCGCCACTCTGCATCCAGTCTTGTTGCGTTGGAGTACCCCACAGTGCTGAATTTTGACGAGCTGCGCGAACTCGCAGCCGATGTCCGCGTCTTTGTCGATGTCGCCGAAGACAAGGCCGAGGCGCTCAAGTCGGTGATCAGAGCCTACGACGTGGTGCTGGCGATCTTCCCGTCCGGAGACGGCATGGGCCTCCACGTCATCAAGGGCAAAGAGATCCTGGACGGGCTAGCCAAATCACGCACGCATGCGAGCTACAGCCACACCGCGATCGCGGTGCCTGATCTCGAGCATGCCGAAGTGCTGAAATATCTGACCGCATCCGCAGAGCAACGGATCGCGGCGTAGTCGCAGACGGCGCCAATGCACGGTGTCATCGTCATCTCGATGGCACTGTGCCGATCGATCATGATTTGCATCAAGGAAGCACAACCAAAGCGCGCATAAGGTTGAAGCTGGTGAGCTGCCTTCATAGGACAGGCCCGTGCTTCCTGACCCCACATGCCGATACGCCGTGTGTGTTCACGTGACAGGGCTCTTCGTTATCGAGGAGACCCACGCCGACGGAACGTCTGAACGTTTGGTTGGAGGCTTCAATACAAGGCGTGCCGCAGAAGCCTGGATTGCAAAGCAATCCCCGCGCTCCCCCGGCGGCCCTTCGGGCGACCAACCGACGACAGGCTGACGAGCCGGCTTGCATTCAGATACCGATTTTTCAGACCGCTCCCGTCGAGCGCATCTCGCTGCCCCCGCATCGAATTCAAATCGCGGCAAACTTACGCTGAAGATACCTATCGACTTCCGGAAGATTTGCCATCAGGACGGTGCTCCAATCCGGTTGAGGCCAGAGAAATACCGGCAGCGGTGCTCAGTGCCGGCGTGCGGCCGACAAGTCGATTAGCCTGATCTTCAGCACTCCGGCGCGAGATGGTGCGAGGATAACTCACACCCGCACCAAGACCATGAGCAGCAGCACCGAGAACAGAAAATCACCACGGGTCGATTTCTCGCGCGGCGTTGATGTCCAGATCGTCGCCATCGACGGTACCTGGAGCCGCCCCTGCCGGATGATCGACGTCTCGCAGATGGGCGCCAAATTGCTGGTCGAAAACACGGTCGATCGTACCAAGCTCAAGGAATTTTTTCTGGTGCTCGCGACGAGAGGAACGGCCTTCCGACGCTGCGAACTGGTGTGGATCAATGGTGAGCAAGTCGGTATCCGGTTTCTCAAGGGTGCCACGGATCGGCCGGCGAAATCGGCGTAATCCCCCGTCAGTGCCCCCACACGGCAGCTGCGACGCCGATCCCGATCAATCCGAGGCCGATGACACCAGGCGCGAAATCGACGGCGTCTTCGACGCCGAACAATTTGGCGATGACTGTCCCGACGGCACTGAGGACGATCTCGAAGATGAAGCCGAACAAGGCGTCAAGCATGGCTGTTCACCCTGCCTTGCCTTCTGCCTCGCCTTGGCGCGCGTCATGCACGATATCGCCAATGGTGCTTCCCACCACCATCGCGGCGACGACGGGCCAGCCGGCCGACACCAGAAGGATAGCGCCGTAGCGGATGCCCTCGCCGGGATGCTTGTAGCTATCGAGGCCGGCGAAGAAGACCATCGCGACCAGGCAGCCGACCAGATATCGTTTGAAGCCACTCACGGCGAGATGTCCTCGTTTTCCGGGCATTCGTCGCCCCGAACAGCATCCCGGTTCATTGGGCCGCAGCCCCGGCCCTCCGCCCGCGATGTGACGCGGCTCGCCTGGCTAACTTCCATCGCCCGCGTCCTTGCTTCCGAAGTGGAGTCCGGCCCCAACCAACATCAGCGAAAAATTCACACCAAATAGAATGTGCAAGACCAGGCTCGTGTCGTCGCTCACGTAGCGGACGTCGTGCCGGGATACGTAGCGCACAGGATGCGCATCATCAGGCTCGTGAGGAGAGATGGTCACAAGCGCAAGCCACGCGATCGTGCCGCAAAGCGCCGCAACCCACGCAATCCTTCCAAGCCTTCGCAGCCAGCGCTTCATGCCGATCCCGTCGCGGGCGGATCTTGATTTGCCTTTTTAGTCGCACCGCTTTGCCATGGGGTTCAGGGACGACATCCTCGCCCGGGACCCGCGCGGCGCGCAGATGGTCGCGACGAACGATGAGCCGGAATGCCCGGCTTCATTTAGCGCGATTGAGCAGGCGGCGAGCTGGTCGAAACACCAGATCTCGGCGGCTGAGGATTCGGCTCAATTTGTCCTGCTTTTCCTGGGCGCCCCTATCAGGACCACCAAGATGAAACACACGACAACCGCCAACAACACGAACGGCCAGTAGACATAACCGTACCAGATCGCCAAAAGCAAAAAGCCCATCACGTACTGACCGGGGTCCATGCCATCTCTCCACGAGGTTGCGGCCAGGGATCGTATCGCTCAGTGGTTTCGGCTTTCTTTCCGCCGGCTATGGCCGCTACTGAACTGTCACTCTCCGATGCTAGCCCTAGTTCGTAGTTCCTCACTCCGGCTTTGCCTTGCTCCGCAACCCGAGCATCAGCAAGACGACAGCCAGGATGATGGCCACGCCGATGAACATGAAGCCGCCGGTGATCATGGCCTCCTTCCAGGGTGCAGCTTCATGCCCCACTGCCGTGATTGGCGAGAGCGCGGCTGTCCCAAGCACGGCGGCCGACGTCGTTACGATCCAATTGCCGTAGGTTCCGACGAGCAGCGCCCAATAGGCCACGGCCTTCGTTCGTGCCGATAGCCAGACCTCGTTCCAGATGGCGCCGACCGCCAGCAGGAACGTGCCGTTCATCACGCCCTCCAGATGAGCGGCCAAACCCATCCTCACATTGGTGAAATGCTGCTCGGCCAGCCCCGTCAGCAATCCGACCAGAAACAAGGCCGCGCCATGCCAAAGGAGCCTTCGTTTTTCATCCGCCATATGGACTGCCCCCCTGAAGTGAGACACGATAATTGCAGTGACAGCTCGTAGGATGGGCTGAGGTCGCGCGACGACCCGTGAAGAGCATTCGGCAGCGAGCGCTTAGCCCTTTACGATTTCCGCCCGCATAGCCTGCACGCGCTTGTTCAGAACCTCCAGTTCGGTCGCGTCCATGCCTGAGCGCTTCAGCAACAGGTCGCCCAGACATCCCGACCGTTCCAGCAAACCATGGCCGGCTGAGGTCATCGTCACCGCGACCTTGCGTTCGTCCTCCATGCCTCGCCGGCGCTCAACCAGTCCGGCGGCCTCTAACCGCTTAACCAATGGAGTCACCGTGCTGGATTCGAGGTCCAGCCGACTGGCGATAGCGCCCACCGTCATCGGACCGCCCTCGCCGAGGGTGCAGAGCACCAGGTATTGCGGGTAGGTCAGGCCCAAATCGTCGAGCAAAGGCTTGTAGGCCCGGGTGATAGCCATGCTGGTAGCGTAGAGAGTGAAGCAAATTTGGCGATCTAGGGGGCGCAACTTCGCGGTTTTCCTGGTCATGCTCTAAAATATCACAATAATTGATATCGCGACAATTAATTTTGTGGACAGCACCAGTCCGATGGCCTATCCGATATATATCGCAATATCATTTATTGCGATATCAAATGGAGAAAGCCATGAGCCAGCCGAACCAAGCCACCCGCCGCGGCGCGATCACCGCAGGCATCGGTTTAGCCGCCGCAGCAACCACGTCCCTCGGCGCTACCGCTGATGCCCAAGCCGCCAAGAAGCCCTCCGCGAGTCCTCATGGCGCCAGCCGCACCGAGAGCGGCTTCGCGACCACGCGGGACGGCGTCCAGATCTTCTATAAGGATTGGGGCCCCAAAGACGCGCAACCGATCGTCTTTCACCATGGTTGGCCGCTGAGCGCTGACGACTGGGATGCCCAGATGATGTTCTTCCTGTTGAAGGGCTATCGCGTCATCGCCCACGATCGCCGCGGGCACGGTCGTTCCACACAGACCGACAGCGGCAATGAGATGGATACGTACGCCGCCGATGTCATCGCTCTCACCGACCAACTCGATCTGAAAAATGCCATCCACGTAGGACACTCCACCGGTGGCGGCGAAGTGGCCCATTATGTCGCGCGCGCAAAGTCAGGTCGCGTCGCGAAAGCGGTTCTCATCGGCGCCGTGCCGCCCATCATGCTCAAGACGGCCGCCAATCCCGGCGGACTTCCGCTCGAAGTCTTCGACGGTTTCCGCGCGGCGCTGGTTGCAAACCGGGCCCAGTTCTTCAAGGACGTCCCATCGGGCCCGTTTTACGGATTCAACCGGTCCGGCGCCAAGGTCAGCCAAGGCCTCATCGACAATTGGTGGCGTCAGGGCATGATGGGCGGCGCCAAAGCGCACTATGATTGCATCAAGGCATTCTCGGAAACCGACTTCACCGACGATCTGAAGAAGATCGATGTGCCGGTGCTGATCATGCACGGCGAGGACGACCAGATCGTCCCGATCGGCGATAGCGCCCACTTGGCAATCAAGCTGGTCAAACGCGGCACGTTGAAGACCTATCCTGGTCTGCCGCATGGGATGGCTTCGACCCACCCCGATATCATCAACGCGGACCTGCTGGCCTTCTTCCGGGCCTAAGGTTTCGCAAAGCGATCGTCCCCTGCTGCGCACGCGGGACGATCGCTCCCGGCCTCGTTATAATTAGGCTGACAGTGCACTCATTTCTCACTTACCTCAATTGAGTGCACTGTAATTACGGTGACAGTGCTGGACCGCACCCTTTAAGTGAGACAGGCCAATTGAAGTAACAGGCGTCGAGGATGACGTGTAGCAACTAACTTCGCCGGCCGTTTCGCCCCTGCCCCTCCCCCCCGTTTCCTGCTATCTCTCCCCCGCCGTTCCGGCCCAAAGCAAAACCCTCCGTCCACCAAGGGAGCAACAACCATGCGTTATCTCCACACCATGCTGCGCGTGCGCAATCTCGATGTCGCGATGAAATTTTACCAGGATGCGCTGGGGCTGAAGGAGGTGCGGCGGATCGAGAACGACAAGGGGCGGTTCACGCTCGTGTTCCTGTGCTCCTCGGACGATCTCGACGCGCTCTCCGACCAGCCCAAGAMGCGCGGCGCGCCGCTGGTCGAGCTCACTTATAACTGGGACGAGGAGAAGTATGGCGAGGACCGCTTCTTCGGCCATCTCGCCTATGAGGTCGACGACATCTACGAAACCTGCGCGAAGCTGCAGAAGGCCGGCGTCACCATCAACCGGCCGCCGCGCGACGGCAACATGGCCTTCGTCCGCTCGCCCGATCTGCATTCGATCGAGCTGTTGCAGAAGGGCGAGCCGAAGGCGCCGGCCGAGCCGTGGTTGTCGATGCCCAACACCGGCCATTGGTAAGGCCAATTCCCGCAGGAACAAGCTCCCGCGGCCGGCGTTGCCCCTCCGACAAAACTGATGGAGGAGAACGCGATGGGACGCGGAATTTTGTTGTGGCTGCTGGGCGTGCCGATCCCGGTGATCATTCTGCTGTGGCTGTTCTTCGGCCGTTGATCTCAGCGCAAACGCGTTTGCGTTTGTCGCCAGCGCAAACGCGTTTTGCTGATGTCGCCAGCGCAAACGCCTTTTGCTGATGTCGCGCCGGTTGCTTTGCAACGAAAGCTCCGCTCCCAGAGCGGAGCTTTTTGCATGAGAGGCTCGCGGCAAGGCGCATCCCTGTGCGCGCGAAATTCCGCTATCACCCGCGGCAGATGATACACCGCGGGGAGGATTTCATGCCGGACACGCAGCTGACGATCTGGGGCCGCGCCAATTCGGTCAACGTGCAGAAAGTGCTGTGGTGCCTGACCGAGCTTGGGCTGCCCTATCAGCGCATCGACGCCGGCATGGCTTTTGGCAAGACCCGCGACGCCGACTATCTCGCCATGAACCCCAATGCGCGCGTGCCGACGCTGGTCGAGGGCGACTTTGCGCTGTGGGAATCCAATTCGATCATGCGCTATCTGTGCCTCGCGCATGGGCGCGGCACGCCTGTATATCCGGAGGCGCCAAAGCTGCGCGCCGGCGTCGATCGCTGGCTCGACTGGACGCTGTCGATGGTGCAGCCGGTCGACCGCCCGGTGTTCTGGGGCATCGTGCGCACGCCGCCGGCCGAGCGCGACATGATCCAGGTGCAGCAGGATGCCGATGCCGCCGCCGAGGTCTGGGCCATCGCCGACAACCTGCTCGCCACGCGCCCCTACATGGAGGGCGATGCGTTCACGCTCGCCGATATCGCCGTTGGCGCCTATGCGCGGCGCTGGCTCGGCGTCGAGGGGATCACCCGTCCGGCGCAGCCGAACCTGACGCGGTGGCTCGCCGAGCTCGCCAAGCGGCCCGGTTTTGCAGAGCACGTGGCGCCGCCGATGTCGTGAGCCGCTGAGGCGGCTTAAGTTGCAGTGAGAGTGTGCTGAATCGCTGTAGGCGCGCAAACGGCCCGCGCCCGGCTTCTACTGTGCATGGGGTTGTTTTCGCGGTTTTGGTTCAGCGCCCGCCGACGACATCGACGCGGGCCGCGCCGCCGATCTTCACGCAGGTCCCCTCGACCATGGTGAAACCCCGGCCATAGGCGGCGCAGCCATTGGCCCTGGCGGTGGTGCCCTTCAGCGGCAGGGTCTTGCCGGATGGCTGCTGCTCGGTGGGCGGCAGGCGCAAGGTCTCAGCCCCGGCGGCGGAGACGAGCGCGAAAGAGAGAACGAGGACAGCGATGCGCATGCGCGCCTTGTAGCCCGGACCGGCGGCAGGCGCCATCCGGCGGCGGTCAGAGGAACCTGATGCCGGCCGACTTGCCGCGGCGCCAGACCACCTGGCAGCTCCGCCCGGTCCGCGCGTCCCGCGCAAACGCCATCCGGATCACGCCCGGAAGCTGGCTCGCATCCTCGTCCAGCGTGATCCTGGCGCCCGAGGCCGAGATATCCTGGACCAGGCAATGCCGCGCCGCGAATCCGCCGTCGAGCGTGATCCAGGCATGCTGCGACAGCAGCTTGCGGGCTGCGCGCTTCTTGGGCTGTGGCATCGGCTTTCAGTCTCCCCCGCCAGCGCTAGCCCGGGAACCCTAAGAAACCGTTGAAATCGCAGCCCCGATCCTTCCGGGGCCAGGGCTATCCACCGGGCCCAAAAGAGCGGCCGGGACGGCTTGCCCACGGCCGCAAACGCCACTATACGTTCGCCCGCTGCAAGCCGCCGGGCACGACTCGGACCGGCCAGCGGGCCTGTCGCAACATGCGGCGTGGCCTTGCGTTTGCTCCCTTCGTCTATCGGTTAGGACGCCACCCTTTCACGGTGGAGAGAGCGGTTCGATTCCGCTAGGGAGCGCCATGTTTTTCAATGGCTTAGCAAACCGTCCGCCACTGATGTCCAGCATATGTCCAGCATTCGGAACGTGCTGATGCCCTTTCCCCGCGCGCGCTCTGACCTCTGATCGGCTCCAATGTCACCGCGCGCGCGAGGGCGCGCAACTACGTGCTCGACGAGCGCGGCGGCCAATATCCTTGGCTGCACCGGACGAGCGCGGGGCCTTCAGCACGTGACAGCTGCCGCGCATCGACCCTTGAGCAAGCATGGAGTGGGCGCAGCGATCCTCCGGGGCGCAGGAATTCTGTCGTCAACAGCGGCGATCTCCACCGCAAAACGATGGGTGAGACGTCCAAGGATTCACGACCCCGGCGGCTCACCTATCTTCCGCCTGCGCTCCGCCTAATGTTGGCAGGTGGTCTTGTCAGTGTTGAGTGGAGAGAGGCCGTGGAAAGCAAGCCAGCATATGGGATCGAAGAATTGGCGAAAGCCGGTCCGCTGCGTCGGACGTATCTGTTCCAGGCTATCAAGGAAAAGCGGTTGATCGCGCACAAGGCCGGTCGACGCACGATCGTCACTCACGAGAACTTCCAAGCATTCCTGCGCAGCCTCCCGGTGGCAGGTCCCGCAAAGCGCAGCGACCGATGATGCTCCTATCCGGGCTGCGCCAATTGGCGCAGCCTCGAAGCTCCGAGCCAGCTAAGCTGCTTTGATGCGCTTTGCGATCTTGGCGATCGTCGCGCGGCTGCATCCAGTCACGCTCTGGATCTCGCCCCACGATTGTTTGGAGGAAAGCATCCGGCCGATCGCGGCGTTGCGTTCGGTATCCTCGGGACGGCCCTTGTAGCGCCCCTCCGCCTTCGCTTTCTCTTGACCCTGTGCCTGTCGGCGGCGCCGATCGACGTAATCCTTGCGGGCCACGGCCGCGAGCATGTCGAGCAACATCCCGTTGATCGCCTCGAACATGCGACCGGTGAATTCATCGCCGGAGCTCGTTGCCATCATCCAGGACGTCGGCAGGTCCAACGCCACGACCCGCACGCGGCGCGCGGTCATTTCCGATTTGAGGCGCTCCCAGTCCTCCGCGGTCAGACGCGACAGGCGGTCGACCTGCTCGACCAGGAGAACGTCGCCCGGGTGCGCGTCGGCGAGCAGCCGGAACAGCTCCGGACGGGCGAGCTTGGCTCCGCTCTCGTTCTCGACGTACCAAGCCGCAATGGTCAGACCGCGCTCGGCGGCGAATGACCGGAGCTGCTCGCGGGCGCGGTTGGCATCCTGCTCGGAGGTCGAGGCCCTGAGGTACGCTCGGACGAACATTTTAGCCCCCTTGGTTCACTTTGGATGGTTCATATAATATCGGTTCATTTTGGATTGTCAAACCGAATTACTGAACCACTCCGGAAATAGTGCACTTGGGGTAGACCCAAAATGAACCGGCAGGCGAACCGACTCAGGGGCCGGCGTCAGCGCTCTACGGAGTTAGCGGAGGACGCTTTCTGTGGCGCCGCGGCGATGAGCAGCGCGCGGCTTTCGATCACAGTAATCCCTTTGCTCTGGAGTCCGTTTACATCGCGGCAGCGGCGCGACGACCATGCCCCGTCGCCACCGATAGATCCGTTGGCGAGGTGCGCATAACTCGTCACGTCGACTTGGACGGCTGAGGACACCACTTCGCAGCTAGGTGTCCATGCTCATCCTATTGTTTTCATTGAGAACGGACGACTTGGACGGTCTGGACAGCCAAAAGCTCGCTCTAAGCTTTCAGGATTTCATAGTCGACCGCGCAACGAACGAGAGCAAATCATCCTGCATATCGGCGGACGCGCCCCCTCCCCCTCATTCACATTTTTCCACCACGGTTGTCCGGGCTCGACGTCATGATCAGCGCGCATAACGCCGCCCCCTTACAGAGGCCTCTATAAATTGGAATAGAATGAGGTCGTCCAAACCGTCCAAAGTCGTCCAAGGTGCTAAGAAATTCAGGTGCTGAGACGATCTCTCGGGTCGTCCAAAGCCGTCCAGCGCCGCCCTGGAGTCGATCGAGACACTTCCAAAAGAGTCCGCCGCGTTCATCTTCCGACGCGCAAATCGGCGGAGAATTTCTCTCTCCCCCAGGCCGGGCTAAACGAGCGCCAACCAAACGGGATTCCAATACGTTCCACTTCCGACCTCGCAGTCATGCTCGCGCCACCTTTTTGACACCAGCAATATCGCCGACAAGCGCGCCTTTGGACGGCGTGCGGGTGTAAATCCAAAGGGGGCCGGGTGCCGAAAGGCGAACCTGAGAAACTTCGCAATCTGAGAATATTGCAGTCAGCAGCGAAGCAAGTGGGGAATTTCCCCAGTTGAGGGAGGCGCCGGCATACGAGCGACCGACAAAACCGCAATGAATTGCGCTTTTGTCGCCGTTCAAAAGCTGCACATGTGCAGCATTTTGGGGCCGGTCCGATCGGGACAACAGCTCAAGATGCAAATTTGCATCTTGACCGTCTCGGGATCCGGGCAGGCAGGGCTGGCGCAAAATCCCAGATCAACAGGCAAATTTGCCGCTTGCTCGCTCACCATCAACAGCGCATCGGCAAAAAGCGACGCGTGCGTCGCTTTCAACGAGATCATGAGGATTACGATTGGGGGCGCGTCGGGGCAAAAAATGTTCCGCGCGCGGCATTAAGTGGCCGTTGAACGCTCCCAGGCGATGCCCGCGCCATCGTGCAACGCGCCCAAGAAGGCCAACAGGGTTTCCGGCCGCAGCCCCCGCAGGTCCCGAATAGCAATAGCGCCATCGACGGTCTCGAAGAGATCCGTCAGACGATCTATGCCGTGGCTCGCAAACTCGCTGAGGACATCGGCCATCGGTTGACGCGCCGCGCGTGCGGCCAGGTCCCGCTCCCGCGTCAATTCCTCGATCCGAGCCGAGACATCCCGTCGATTTAGAAGCTTGTTGTGATTTGCTCTGTTCGCTTCGTATCCGGCGGTTACGTATGCCTGCCGCGCCTCCTCGCCGTCGAGCACGATCGCGCGGCAAAATCTCTCGTGATTTGGATTTCGAAGCTTTGCCATGTCGGTTGCATCCTCTCCGCTTCTACGCTTCCCTCTACCGGGAAGAGTAGACTGAATCATCCCTGCCGGGGCGGAACGATTATGATCGTTCGATTGCCCGAATGTCGGCGATCGATCGTGAACCCCTTGTGCTCGAGTAAGGGCTGAGCGCGCTTGATGCGGTTGCCCAGCTGAGCTGGGGTCTTCGGCCATGACCGTGAGCTTCGTATGCGCTCTGGCGTCGCGGAGTCCAATTCAACCTGTAATGCCGTCGGCGTCCCTTCCCATCCGTCCTCCGCATGCTTCAACATGATGAAGTCGCGAATTGCGACGGCCACCGCATCGGCCTCGAAAGTATCGTTGACGACCGCCGTCTGGTTTTTCCGATAGGCGGTCTGGAATTCACCCCCTTGCCATCCGAACGCCGGCGCCGCGGCCATCGACCATTTCTCGAAGTCGGCCATGGATCCAGGTCGCTCGATTTTAATTGTGTCGATCGAGGAGAGAGCTCGCGACACCCCCTCGAGGAGAGAGCCGATAATTCGGCCGCGCACAGATTCGAACTCCATCCAGAAATCTTCTTCGGCCTGACGGCGCTCCGGCGCGATGCTGGTAAGATTGATCACGACAGACCGGCGGCCGACGTCAGCTTGTTCCGTCAGCGTTGGAATACCGTTCAATAGGATCGGCCGCTGCACGGAGAACACAGCTTCATCGCGGTTTGTGTGGAGCGCGCGCGTTCTGAAGCCGGATCCGCTGGCGAGGCGACAAAGGGCGTCGGGCAGAAATCCGTTCACATCGCTCAGATTGTCGAGCCCCTGCACCCAGGTGTTCGATGCAGCCAGGACAAGATCTCGCTCATCCTTCGGCGCTGCGCATATCATCGCAACGTCCGGGTCAATCAGCGACCGCAGCAATCGGCACAGAACGCTCTTACCGGTGCCCTGGACACCGTTGACGATCAGGATCGGGAACGGCCTTCCGGGCCGCAGGGCAGCAACCAGCCAGGAGACGATCAGCTTGAAGTCATCATCACTGCCCACGTTTATGAAACCGCGGAGCCGCTCGATAACGTCCCCTGCCTCGGGCTCGGGCAGCGCGCGGGCCGAAACTGATCGTAGAAATTTCACGGGAGGTCGATCGACGATCCGCCAACCCTTCGCGGTGATTTCAACAGCGCGCCAAGCGTCGTCACAAAGGTCGAGATATATGCGCCCGTTGGACTCTCCGACCCGAACAAACGGATCATATCGGTGGCCATCCTCATAGGCCTTGATATCGAGCGTGCGCCTTATGTCTTCGAGAGCTTGGCTTGGAAGAGCGACGCCGGTCTTCCGATAGTACAGGCCAGACAGCCAGCGTTCGAGCCCGTGCGAACGGAGAGACCAATTCTCGACATGGCCATTGACAGGCACCGTGGCGTAGGTGGCGCCCCCAAAGTCCCGCCAAAGTTCGACCCCTTCCGTATTCAACACCGCGCCGATCACGTCATCACGTTGCCGCGGACGACGATGCCGGGGCCCGGCTGCAGCCGCCGAGGGCACAGCCGCAGCCACAAGATCTGCGGCCCGTCGCTCATCCCAGCCGGAAGACTCAGCATCAGCGGCGTCCCACCCGACAGACACACCCTGCGGGGGTACAATGATGGCTACCGACGCCGCTTCAGCTTCTGTGGCCGTCCGCTGCACCGCCTTCGCGAAGGCCAAGCCGGCAGCATCGGCATCCGGCCAGATCGTCACCGCTCGCCCACGCAAAGGCGTCCAATCCGCCTTGTCGCAGGATTTGCTTCCGTTCGGGCTGGTCACCACCGCGAACGCCGGCAGGAGGCGCGCGGCAGCGTCTGCGGCCTTTTCCCCCTCAACGACCAGGACGGGCGCGGAGGGCCGCTCCGCGAGCCGCTGGAGCCCGTACAGCGGTCGGGGCGTAGGCCAGCTTGTCCAGCGCCACGATGTCTCTGTGCCGCCCTTTTGCCGCCAAAGGGTCAACGGCCGAAATTCCTTCCCGTCCGGACCGTCAAACCGAGCGACATATCCAACCAAGCGGCCGTCCTGGTCAGTATAGGTCCATCTGGATGTTGGCTTGCCGAGGCTCCGATGGGTTGCGGGCGCAGGCTTCGCGCCGGCCGACACTGGAGTGATGATCTCCCATTCGTCGCTGTCAGTCTTTGCAGTCGGGCGAGAGGAGCCGCCTCCGACAGGCGCAAACGGATCGTTCTTATTCGTCATACGGATTGATCCCGAGCGCAACGGCGAGCTTGATGGCCGCCTGCGCTTGCGAAAGGTGGAAGAGATAGGCTGCGAGCGAGATGAGATCGCCACCGGAGGCGTCGACAGCGAAGTCAGACCAGCGACCAGTCCGCAGGTTGACCTTGAAGCTTCCACGGCGCTTGTCCGAACGGGTGGGGTTGGGTGCGACCCACTCCGCTCCTTCCCGACGTCCATTCGGCAGCCACCGCGACACGAGCTCGCTCGAGGCGGGCAAAGACGCCTCGGCAATACGCCGAAAGGCGATCCGGCGCCGCTCGTTCATTGCTGATCGATCGAGCCCGACGGGTCTTGCTCGATCAAGCCGCGCGATCGAGCAACCGAGACGGCTTCTTCGATCGCTACACTTATTGGGCGGAGATGTTTGAGGCTCAGCGAAATGCCCTTTGGGCCTGCGCGCCATTGACCGTCGCCAGCCTCAAACCACTTCCGAAGATCAATCAGCCAGGTGCCCTTGAAGCTTCTGATCGCGACGCGAGCGATCTCGCCGCGGCTAAGCGGCCACTCAGCGATCAGGATTGGTTCAACGTCGTCTGTTGGTGAGCGAGAATTGTTGCGCCGAGGCGCTTCTTGTGCGAGTGTCGTCATTGCGAATTTTCCTTTTGCCCGGCCATCGCGCCGGGCATTTTTTTGTTTTTGAGTTATGCGGATTGTGCGGGAGCGACCTTGGGCAACTGTTTGACCCAGGACTCCAGATCGCCAGCGAGGATCAGAGTGCGCCGACCGCGCTTGACGGCGACCAGATCGCCGGAGCGGATTGCTTCGTAAAGCGAGGATCGTCCGGCGCACGCCACGGCGCAGGCTTGCGCGATGGTGTATGCCAGCGGTGCCGCTGCTTCGGTGGATGGGGCGTTGTTCGTGTGCATGTGCTTGTTTCTCGTAGGACCACGATGGACAAACAATTGCACTTCAACGCGCTCATCTCATCGGACATCGGCGGACATGTCCGAAATCGGTTCAGCAGCTTCGAGGAACGCGGCTTAAATCGGAATACCTCTGCGCTGATAGTATCTCTTCAGGCTCTGGCGAATTGCGTCGAGCGAGATGGGCACTTTATTGCCCGAGTTAAAATCGCCATCGATCTCGCGGGCAATTTCGGCGATCTTTTTGCCTTGTGGGCCTTCGTCGTAGCCGCGCGCCTTCAATACTTTCTCAAGCTTTGAATCTACAGGACGTGAGTGCGCTTCAGCTCTGAGACATTCAAGAGCTTCAGAGATATCAGCCCGCCGATCAATTCTCTGCGCTTCGCTGAGTTTTCTCCGCTCTTCGATGTTTACAGGCTTCTCGATGTCTACGGGCTGCTTTCCATCACCATCAAGCAATGACAAATACTCGCGGACATCTGCCAACAGGCGCCCGCGACGTAGTGCGCGTTGGAGCGCGTTGGAGACGGCCGGATCATTTCGCAAGCAGACATAGTCGGGCGATCGCTTCTCGGAGATCCAGACTAAGGTCACCCAGTCGCGATTTCGATCTCGTACCTGCTCCAGCAAGGCCAGATCATTTCTAGTTTGAGGTCCGATCCAGCGACTTCCAAACTTCGTCTTACCGAACCGTTCCTCTCGGTCTGTGCTATCGCAATTCAATTCAGGAAGGCCTGAATATTTCGGCAAAATCGCCTCCACACCACGGCGAGCCACACAGCAACGCTGCGGGGGCAACCGAGTGTGGTGATCGGCTTTCGGCTGGCCGGCCTAGCCCCGCGCGATTCGGATTCTACTCTTGTTCCTGCGACAAGGACTGGATCTTCTGATATTTTGCACAAGCGCAATAAATCGCCATGCGGTGGAGTCCGCGTCCAATCCAGCCCGTTGAGATGCCGTGATGATTGAAGGAATCCTGATCGCCGCCGGGTCCGTGGCCCTGGGCCAATGGATTGCGAAGTGGCGAAACACGCCGCGATCCCGGCAGCCGCAGTGGCCAATGACCGTTGGCCTATTCCTGGGACGCTCAGTAGCCCGATTGATTCGCCGCAAGAATGGCTGGCAGCGTGGTGGCAACAGGCGTCGCTCGCCGCAGCAGGTCGGCCACATCGCCCATTCCTGACGGCCGCGAGGCCAAAAGGGACGCCAGCAGCGACTGTCCGGGCCGACTATAGGCCCCGACGACGCCCGCACCGCCGATGCCAGTCCCGATCGCCGCTGCCGGGCTTGCCAGATACATGCCGGCCAGCGTCGGCGCAGCAACGGCCATCGACCGGAACGGCGTCCCGGAATCCGGCACCTTGTTGCCAAGCACCGCCTTTCCGGCTTCCGCCAGATCCTGCATCGGCGCCTCACCGCGGGCAAAAGCGCCCTTGCGCATCGAGGGGTCGAGCTGGCGGACGGAAGAGAGCATCTGCGCCGGCGTGAACACGCCCTGATCAGAGCCGATGCGGCCGGCGGCGCCTTCCACCCGAAGAGCATTGCCGAAGGCTTGGTTGATATTCTTCAGTTCGGCAGCATGCGTAGGGTTGCTGCGCACCAGAAGATCACGCATCTCCGCCTGCGCTTGCCGGAAGGCGCCGCCGAGTTCTTTTTCGCTCGCGAGCGCGCTGGTCGAATAATCCTTGGCAAGCTTACCGAGCTCGCTCTCGACCTCCTTGAAGCTCTCGCCGGTCATGCCTCCGGCCGGGCTCATCTTGCGCAGGATGACGTTCTGGACCGTGTTTTCGAATTTCTTCGACATATCGGGCGTCAGGCCCTGCGCGCCCTGCAACAGATTGCGCATGTTGCCAACCCATTGCTGGTCTGCCTGCACCTTTAGTTGCGGCAGCAGCTTGTCATAGGCCGCGCCGATCTTGTCGTGCATCTCCGCGACCGCCTCGCGGCCGAGCGGCGTGCCGGGCGCCAGTTTTTCGCCGATCGGCTGGAGCGCCTGATCGACTGCAGCGCGATTGAAATCCTGCACTGCGCGACCGCGCGCCGACTTGATGGCATCGCCAATGACCGGAATACTCTGGGCGGCCTCCTCGACGCGATTGGCGCCGCCGCCCAGGATCTGACCCGGGGTTGGCGTCACCCCGGCATCCATCAACTGCCGGGCCTGGCTGGTGGCTTTCGACGCAATGGGAGACACGACCCGCGCCACGCCGCTGACGACAGCCGGCGCAACCGCGCCGCCGACGGCACCGGTACCGGTCTGGACACCTTTCTGGGCCCAGAAATCATCATTCTCCGTATTGAACACCGGCTGCAGCGCGCCGGCCTCCGCGCCGCCGATGAGACCAGCCCCCATGCGTGCGACAAGGCCGGGGGCCGCCGCTCCAGGTGCGGCAGCCGCGAGCGGAGCCGTCGCTACAACGTTGCCGACTCCGCGCGCCACATCCGGCACCTCCTTGAACTGCCGCGCCGCCTGATATTCCTCCTCGCCCTTCTTGTTGATGCCCTCGACGCGCTCGCGCTCGCCATGCATGAAGTTTTCGAAGGACGATCCCGCGGGCGCAACCGCTTCAAGCCCCCTCGTCAGTAATTGCGCGCCAGCATCAATCGGATCCCGCAGGCCGCGCAGGAAGGACTTGCCGCCTTCCTTGTAGCCCTCCGTCACATACTTCATCATCTGCGCAGTGTGCGCGGGATCTTCAAAGATCGGATAGCCTTCCATCGTCACGCCGATGACGCGCGACAATTGGGCAGGCGCAGCGTCAGCCGATTTTCCGGGCTGCTGTGTCTTGAAGCTTGCGAATTCGTCTGGGTTAAAGTCGGCCGCCGGCGCCGACGCTGAAGGGGCTGCCTTTCCTTTGAAGTCAGCGAATTCAGCCGGATCAAAGCCATCCGCCACGTCAGTATCCTTCCGCATGCATCTTGGCGAACGCCTGCTCTTTCGTCATGCCGCCGGATACCAGCTGTTTGTAGCGCACCGCAGGATCTTGGTGGGGCGCAGCAGCGCCGGCTTTAGCTGGACTCGCCGATGCTTTTTCAGCTGCCTTCGGCACAACATCCGGAACCCGCGCCGCGGCGATATCAGCGCGCAATTGCTTGTCAAAACCCGCATCGAGGCGGCCATGCTCCTTGATGTAATCGTCTGCCTTGTCGCCCCACTTCATCATCAAATTGCCGGCGCGATCCAGCAGGTCAATTTTCGCCTTGATGCCGGCGAGCGAGTCCTCTGGCGTGATGTTGGCCTTTTCTTCCAGGTCGAGCATCGGCTTGAAGATCCGTCCGCCCTGCTCTCCCGTTTCCGAAGCCATTGACTTGATGCCGGAGAACTGGTCGGCCAGAACGCGCGCAGCGACCTGATTGAAGATTTCGCGAGGTGCCGCACCTTCCGTCTTGATCCCGAATTGAGCGGCCATGCGCTGCAATTGCAGCGCGGCATCACTGCCGGTACCGGGCACGAAATTCGGCGAGGCCGCTACCTGGCGCAAGACATCAAGGTTCTGCTTTTGCTGGGCCGAGATCATCGCAGAGCCAGACAAGCCCTTGTGCAGGGAGTCATAGTATTTTGCATTGGCTGCGGCTGTATTCTCGGCATCCTTCTGCATGCCCTTGGACGCCGCAATCTGCGCCGGAACATCGGTGAGTCCGGTCGCCGTCGGATTGGTGATCCCAGCGTCGGCAACCTTCTGCAGCTTCTGCCCGAGCTTTTCCTTGGCGGCCGACATTTGGTCGGGCGTCGGCGCTGGAACTTGCGGTTGGAGCGATGGCGGCGCAATTCGGAGTCCCATGGGCGGAACGGGCGCCGCCGAGAGGCGCGGACCGTTCAATGGAATCGGAGGCGGCGTCACGCCGGTTTCTCCGATCTGCGCTTCTTTGCGCACGGTGGACGTCAGGGCATTGGCGGCGTCCGGATTGCCCGAGGCCTGCAATCTGGCGGCGTCCTGGATCGTTTTCCCCGCGTTCGATTGCGGATTGGTGTCTTCCACGATCGTGTTTGCGCCCTGCCGACGCGTCTCGCCGGCATGCGTCGTGTAGGGCTCACTGCTGACAAGCGCGGCCTTTTCCGCGCTTCGCGCACCCATCATCCGCACCAGCGGATTCTCGCTCGCAAGCATGTCGCCGATGGGCGTGCCGGGCGGAAACACCCTGCTCAGACTATCCGGAACGCCCGCATAGAGCTTGGCAAGATCAGACGTAGCGCTGCGCTGCAAGTAGCCGCCAGCCGCGGTCTGCGCAACACGCGCGAGCGCCTGCAAGGGCGAAGCAGGTGCCGCCGAGTTGCCTTGGGTCAGCAGCGATTGCGCCAGCTGCATCTCGGGCGTAATGGCCGCCGCAGCAGGATCCATCAATGCTGCGGAATTTGCCCCACTATCACCAAGCAGTGCTGCCACCAGAGGAGAAGTCGCCATCTCGCCCTACCTTATACCAACAAAGCCAGCAGAGACGTCAGCGCGACGCGCGCCAATGCTTGCAGCGGTGACGCCGGCGCAGTCGGTAGCCCTTGCTGAACCATCGCTTGGCCGAGCTGAAGGTCTGGCGCCGCCATAGGATGATCCAGCAGACCAAGGCCACTGCTGTTGGCCCCCAACATGGCCGCCGCGAGAGGTGATGCCGGCACTTTGCCCTCCGTCAATTCTGTGATGCCACGATCGCGGCCATCGCGATGCGACCGAGGAAACCTTGTTCGATCGGGCCGACCTTGCCCCTCAGAACCACTTCCTGGAGCACAGCCTCAAGCGCTCCGCGCCCCAGAAACGAACCGAACCGCTTCGAGTGCTGAATGAGCGCCTCTGCATAGACAAGCCCCCTGGTAACGTCGGCCTCATAGTCGCCGGTCTCGGTCACGGACCACGCAGAGCGTGGGATGTCCCGATTGTCGGGGTCCAATTCAACGAAGGGCAATGGCTTGGACTCGCACCGAGCGATAGCGGCCGCGACGTGATCCTGGATATCAGGCATTGCGTCCCCGCCATGTGCTGTGGTGCGTATAGCTACCATCGTTCTGGATGCCATCCGAGGTGGCGCGGACCAGATCCACATCCCCGCCGAGCTTCTGCTTAGCCTGAAGGTATTCGCTATTGAGCGGAGCGGTGTAGAAGGGCTCGCCGGGCTTATAGGTCGCGGTGACGGTGATGTCAGCCATGTGAAGCTCCACCCTGTGGCGCTCCGGGAAGATGGCCGGCGTGCACAACGACTTGCTCAAGGAACTCGTCGACTGCATCCCGGGTCTCGCGTGTTAAGCGGGCGGCTTCGTTGTCGGGCATGATGTCGGGGGCCAACCCTCTGCTGGTGAAACGGGTGGCTTCGATAAATCGTTGCATCCAAGGAAATGGATCAGGCTGTAGCCGCGCCATATTGAAGATTTCGGACATCAGAAGCAGTTCGATGGCGTTGAGACGGCCCTGAATCCTCCAAAACTGATCTTCCGTCATTGAATTGCGCTCCTGCCGTTACTGTCTGATCATCACGTTGAACCATGTCGTCGGCTGCATGATTCCGAACGGAACGCTCGTTCCCCCCTGCGCCGTGCCGGTAAAAGTGGGCCCTGAACCAGTCGAGGTTACCGCACCAGAAGCTCCGGCGTAGTTTATGCCAAAGCCGCCGCCGCCAGTCGTCGAAGACGTTGGTGTGAGCATGATGTCGCTACGTGTAGACGTCACGCTGATAGAGCCGTTCGTTCCCTGCGGGGTATAGGGAGGGAGATTGCCCGTTCCCAGAGTCACGCTCTCGGCGCCAGTTATTGACCCCAATGCCCTCGACGTAAGCCCGCTTCCCGCTCCCGCAACACCTAGCGCTCGTCCCAGCGTCTTCGGCAACGTCATCCGGCAATTGGCAGCCCACGCAGCTGCAGCGGTCCCCTGCCCTGCGCGGGTTGTTCCCGAGCCCGTGCTCGTCAGGATCGGCGCTGCTGTATCCGACAGGTTGTTGAACATCAGCGTGAACAGCGCCTGGTTCAGCGCGCTATTGCTGTTTGAAGAACCTGACGCCGCGCTCCCGAAAGTGCCGTCGTCGAACATCAGCCAGCCCGTCGGTGCCAAGGTGGCGACCGTCAGCATGACGGCACCTGTCGTGATGAGGCCGGTGTTGACGGGGTTGAGCAGTTCATAGCGCGTGTTGGCGTTGTTGTAGCGCAGGATGATCTCGGCGAGGTTGCCGGGGATATCGCCGGGGACAAGTGCGCCGCCACCGCTTTTCGTGATCGTGCGCGCCGTCTGGCCATCAGGGGCGAAGGTCGGCGTCGGCGTTGCATTCGGCGCCGCGACGCGGACGGAGTAGAGAGCGCCGTCAGAAGGTGTCCCCCGACCCGGCGTGAACGTCGCGGTCAAGGCATCGGCCGAGCCGCCGGCGATGGTCCAGCCGATCAGACCGTCCTGCGCCTGGTTGAGCGCCGCATAGTCCGTCCGATTGGCTGCGTTACCCACGCCTGTATGCCGGAAGGTCGCCATCGGCAGGTTTGCCGTAGGTTGTCCCTGGCCATCGCGCGTCAAGCAGTTGCCGAAGCCGGAAGTCGCCAAATCATTGCTGTCGGCGTCCATCCGGCTGGCAGTGATGTTGAGGCCGGCTGCCTTGTCGGCAATCCAGCTGTACAACCTCGAAAAACCACCTGAGCCATTCCAAGGCAATTCGCGGCCCTCCTATTCGACCTGAGCCGAGGATGGGAGAGAAAGCTCGATCTCGTCGGCACGCAGCCGATCCAGTAAAGCGCCGCGTATATAGTCAGATCGGGAGGTGAGCCGCTTATCAGCGGCACTCGTCAACGCTTTGGCCAACGTTTCCGGGGCGCGTATCTGAATTAACTTGTCGCAGCGCATCAATGCATCCAGCAAGTTTAGTGGTTGCTGAACGTATTACGCTCGTCTCCTATTCTCATCGGACATCAATGGACATGTCCGTTGAGTTCTCTTAGTGGGCTACTTTCGCCGCGGCAGCCTGCCCTTCTTATGCAGACGCACTCCCGGCGTTCCTCCGTTGGTGAACTCTATGCCCAACTCCTCAAGCGCTTGCTGGACCTTGTCACGGGTCGAGGCAAAGCCGGCAACGGGCTGATCTCCGCACGCCTCCTGGGTCCGTATCGTGTTGATGCTGACGCCTGCAAGCTCCGAGAGGCGCTCCTGATCAATCCCAAGGAGAGCCCGTGCGGCCTTGATGTGGTTTCCCGTCAAATTCATCTTCCCCCTCCCAACTTTGGGTGTTGTACCCAATCTATAGAATGGATATCATACCCAAAGTTAAAATGCCGATAAAGCAGGGAGACGGCCATGGCGAAAGCATCACCGGAAAGTGCAAGCACTTCGTCCAGAGGCGAGGATCAAGTCAATCGGGCTAGGAAGGGGAGAATTGACGGCAAATCTGAGGGCGGTACCGCAATCCTCGCAATTGCTCCCCATGGCGAAAGTCGAAGCGACAAGGTTGCCTCCCTCGCCAAGGATTCGGCCGAGGGGCACGGAGCCAAAACATCGCGCAGAGGATTTATCATGAATACGATCGTCTCAACCGCTGCTATCGCGACCGCTACCGCTATCCCCAACCAGTCGGAGGCCTTCACAAAAGCGCATCTCCAGACTGCGGTCGAGGCCCTCGACCCAAAGCTGATCCCTGCAGCCTTGGTGTACCTCGACAATCAGGATGAGACCGCAAAACGCGCGGCGTGTTTGTCACGCACGGAGACTGTCATTGACCTTTTGCGAACTCGGTACATCCGAGAAGGCTGGACGATCGATGAAGACGCCGCCGAGCGTACGCTGGCCTATAGTCGCGCATATGCTGCCGACGGCTCCGATCCCGACGACGAACGCGAGGCAGCGATGGACTTTTTCCATAGCCATGGTGTGTCACTGGATTGGGTATTCGGAGGTGACATCGCAGGGCTGATCTGCGGAGCAGCCAAAAACTCTCCAAGAGCGACCAGCATCGCCGATGCTCAACTGATCGCTCTGGCCGACCGGTATATCGCTGCCGAGCGCATCTATAGCGATCTCACCTCCAAGGTGGATCAGATGGAAGGCACATTCAGGTACCAAAACGACCGGCCCATTCCTGCAACTTTGTTTTGGCAGGAGAGCGACGAAAAGCTGGGGCTGCCTTCTCCCCACAGCCTGTACATTCGAGGCCAGCTCGGAACCTTGGAGGATCACCCAGCTGCATTCGAGACCGAAACGGACATTGCTCGGCTGCAGGCGGAGAAATGGGTCACTTCCACTCGATCCGAGGGTGACGGCGGATGGAAATTGTCCAGCGAGTATGACGAGCCGACGCCGGCTGCAAGGGCAAGAGCCGCCGAAATCATAGCGGCCTTCGTGGAGTGGCAAACAACGGCGAAGAGGCCTCCACTCGGATACAAGAAGGCACTCCGAGAACGCGACCAAGCGGAAAGGGCTTACATGAAGATCGAAAAGGAGATCGCCAAAATGCGCGCGCAGACTTTCCAAGGGATGTTCGCGAAGCTCCGCTGCGCTCATCACTATGCGAGGACAAAGAGGATCGATGGCATTGAAGGGGGAAGTTGCGCGGAGGTCATGGCGCTCTCGATGTTCAACGATTTGAAGAGGTGGAGCGGCGAGAGCCAGACCGTCTGACGTTCAAGCTTCATCGGAGCTAGACTGACTAAGGACACCGGGGGGCTCGTCACCTTGACGGGCCCTTTCTGTTCGCTGCATCTGTCCCGAGGTTCCGGTTACCGCTACAGTCCGCGGGCCGCAACAGACATCGCGGATCTGGGATGCAGGGAGCAATGCCATGTTTCGTGGAGATCAGGACGACAAAGAAAAGCCCGAGGATCACCTCAGACAGCAACTCGCGTTCGCCAAAGATATGGGGGCGAGAGATGGGAGCATCCTAAATTCTATCGTCGCCAAAAACGTCCTTCATGAAGATCTCGGAAGGTTTGACTCGTTCCTGCCACGATACAATCTCGACGAGGACACGCGCGATAGACTGATCGTCCACGCCCGCCAAGATGCGGCGCACGCCGTAATCAACACCGCCGCGCTACTTGACCAGCTGGGAACGCTACGGCGGACCCTTCGTCTCATTCTTTCGCTGGTGCTTGTACTTATTTTCATGGTCTTGGCCCCGATCATCTATGTCCTAGTGGTCAAAAATTGATTTCATCAATTGAGATGCTCGAGGCGCGCGCCATGGATCATCCGGCCGACAAACTGCACGAAATCAGAAAGCAAATTCAAGCTCGTCAGCGAGACCTGGTTGAATTGGAGGCGCGCGCCGGCGTTGCCGAAGCCGCTGAGAAGCTGCGGACAGATCTTCCCCATTACGAACTCATCTACGATGCTGCTGAGCGCTTTAGCGACCAACAACGGGAGTTCGAGCGGCAAGAGGAACAGCGGCACCGGGAGAGAACGACTCGCCGCATGCGCGATCTATATTTTTCGGTTCGCGAACTCGGACTCAGGAAAGCCTTAATCGCAAAGGAGCGGGAAATCGGGACTCTTGACGTTCACTATTGGCGGCAGGAATTGGACAACGCGGCGGGTCGGCTAACGACCGCGAAATCAGCCCATCAGAACTGGTGGGTATTCGGGGCGCTGTGGGGCGCGCTCTTCATCGGATTGGGCTTCGTTTCGTTCAATTGGGTTGGTGCTCTCGCCGGATTACTCGTTGGATATCTGTGGGCGCGCGAGTGGGAGCGCCGCGCCCTTAGCAGTCGCAAAACCGAGATTGAGGAGGCGGATCGCGAATTTAGAGAAGCCGAGCAAGCTTGGGATGAGGTGAGAAACGAACCTCTGATCTTCTCGCAGCGAGAGGCCAGGACGGGTGAACCAGATCCGACGTAGCCACGTTGCTAATCCGGCGGAACCCGCCATGATCCAGCCCGACACCGTGACCGTGCCACCTTGATGGCACTGCCCCAATCCGCATCCGTCGGCGCAGCGAGCGGCGATAGGCTACACCAGGCGGCGCAGATGAACTCCTGACAGGGGCCGGGGGACGCTTTCGGATCGTGCGCCGTGAGTATCCACCACTCCGCGAAGAGCGCAGTCACGAACGACAGGCGCCAGACGTTGCCTCTGCGTTTCGACAGATCGCGACGCGCCGACACGATCCCCTCAGCCGTCGCCTCAAGAAGTTCCCTCGACCGGGATAGGCTCTCGCAAAGGCGCTTAATTCGCGGTACAGCGTCGCCAAGTTGATCAAGATTTGCGCGTATCACTTCCGCCCTGACCTCTCCAGCGTAGAGGGCGGTTCGCAGGCGCGGGCCCTCCTCTCGCAGATACTTCAGCGCGTCGAGGACAACAGGTTTTAGGCTGTCTTGCTTTTCCTGTTCGCTGGCAGCGTAGAGTGCTGCCCGCAACGCGCCATGACGAGCAAGAGCAAACGGGCATATCCCGAGCGGGTGCTGTCGGCGCAGCTCGACCGGATCCCGAAGTCGGCGCTTTCGGCGCAAGATCTGCACACATTCGTCGATCGGCAGCGTCGGCCGCGGAAGGCGCCCGGGCGCCCAGCCTGACGGCAATTCAGCGCGAGAGACCACCTTGAGCCGGCGGGCAAGATCACGTTGCCCTATCGTGGTTGGATCGAACGAGGCGATCAACGAGTAACCCGCTTACGGGAGGTGGTCGGCGGTCGCAACTGCTTCACCTTGCCTTCCCCGGCTTGGCCAAAGCTGGGCGCGTGGTCACGCACCGCGTCAACAATGAACGAAGGCGCAAGGTGACCATAGTGCTTCTCAACCATAGTTGTTGTGGTGTGACCGAGATTTTTGGCGACCACCAGAAGCGGCATTCCGTTCATGACGGCGTGACTTGCCCAGGTATGCCGCAGTCCATGGAAGGTGATCCGGGGAACGATGCCGCCTCGCTCGACAGCGCGGCCCATCGGGGCCTTCTGAGCGTCGTCGCACCAGGGCGAACCGTCCTTCCTGAGGAACATCCGCTCTGATTTGTCGCGGCCGGCCGTAAGCTCGAGGAAAAAATCGGTGGCATCGTGACTGAGGATGATGTGTCGCGGTTTGTCGGTCTTCGAGTCGTAGATCGATAGGGTGCCGGTGTAGGGATTAAAATCCCGAACCAAGAAACTGTAGAGCTCGCTGTAACGGGCGCCACTCTCAAGTGCGCCACGCGCGAGCTTTGCAAAATCGTCTTCCTCAATGGCTTCCAAGAAGCGGGGGATCTCGTCGCTGGACAGGAAGCGCACCCGAGCAGCGTCAACGTTTTTGAATGGCTTGACGCGACGCCAGGCTCGATCGCTGGCGACGTGGCCATCGTCGAATGCCCTGTTCAGGGCAGCCTTCAGCTTCGTAAGGACTCGATTGGCCGTGCTTTTGCGCTGCCGTTCCTGCTCTTTTTCATCGGGATTTGCCTTCTTGTACTTCTGTTCCTCCCCCTTTTTGGTCCTAGTCCTCGCCGCTGTCGCGGCAAGGTCCCTGAACCACTTCCGGATCTGTTCGGTAGTCAGGCTGTTCAGTTTGGTGTTCCCCAGCACAGGCCTGATGAGGGCGTCGATTGCGTACTTTGCCTCTTGGGCAGATTTTTTCTCGGCCTCCAGATAGGCGACGTAGTTGTCCAGGGCGTCGTTCACCGTCTTTGGCCCCGCCGCTATGCCGGCCGCGCTCTGTGCACGGTCGACCATCCGCTCGCGAGCCTTGTCCTGCGCTTGCCAAAAATTGAGGACCGCCACTCCGTCGGCGTCCGAAAAGTCGTCTGCCGTCGCGAAGGTCTCGGTGACATAGTCGTTTTTGCCGCCGATGTGGAACCTCAGGACCCACTTTCCCGGGCCGCTGAGGGGCTTCCGGTAGCCGAGCGACACACCCGGCTCGATCTGCCGCCAATATGGCTTCCCGCTGGCCTTGAGGCGCCCGCGCGCCGTTCTGGAATCCAGCGTTGCGTCGAGCACTCTGCGCGCCATGGGAGCCGCCCCCTCGAATCCTTGCCGCAGGTCGCGGCTACCGATTGGTGAAGGAGGCACCGAAGAACAACCGTGCTGAGCCCCCGTGTCCAGCGGATGTCCAGTAATTGAGGACAAATCTGAGTGGACACAGGCGGACTATATCGCACTATCTTATTGAAGTCACTTGGCTTTTTTGGACGATGGCGGACGTTGGCGAACGCTAACCCAATCCTTTCACGGTGGAGAGAGCGGTTCGATTCCGCTAGGGAGCGCCATCCCATCCAGATCCCCTCACCGTTCGCTCAGGAAGCTGCCCTGCACCTTCGCGCAGGCGAGCCCGACCGTGTAGACATGGATCCCCTCGATCACGCAATGCTCCGGCTTGAGCGCCAGCAGGCCGATCGAATTTTCCTCGTCCAGCGGCTCCGCTGAGCGGACGATGATGCAGGGATAATCGGCGGCGAGCTTCGCATAGCTATAGGTGCGGAAATTCTTCTTCAGGACGCGCGTATAGGTGTTGTGGTCCAGCAGCGGGACCGCGAAGGCATGTTCATAGGCGACGGAGAACCTCTCCCGCATCGGCTGGTCCCCCCAGGGCTGCAGCGTCATGTCCCAGCCGTGGTTCATGTCGTTCTCCGGCGCGCGCACGAACATGCGGGATACGTTGGCGCAGGCGGGCCCCGCCGCAACCACGGCTTTCGACAGCCGGGCCCCGATCGCATTCGACGCCGCCGATTGGCGCGCGACAGCGCGGGCGTCGATCAATGTCGTCGTCGCCATGGCAACGCACAGGCCGCCCGCAACGAGGCTCAGCGCGGCCGATGGGATGCCCGGGAGCAGACGCCGGACCTGGACCACGACCAGCACCAGGACGCCGCCGGTCAGGGCCCACGATGCCATCATGTAATGCAGCGCGAAATGCTTCGACGTCGCCACGAGGTGCGCGGCAAAGATGAGGAACGCCGCGCCCAGCGTCAGACTGACGGGATCGCGCCAGGTCCGGTTCTTGATGCACCAGGCCAGCGCCGTGCCCGCGGCCGCCACATAGACGCCGAACGCAAGCGGCACGGCCGCGATGATCTCGCGCATGTTCGACCAGAACGTTGCGAAGTCGATGAATCCGGACTCGCCCCCGCCGTAATATCCCTTGTGGGTTGCGATTTGAACGAGCCACCCGAACCCGCGCGTAATCGTTCCCGGATTGAAGATCAGGCTGAATGCAACGAAGCCGATCGCCCCGGTGATCAAGGCCGCGACGAATGCCCGCCTGTTTCTCAGCAGGCACACGGCAAACAGCGCCTGCGGCAGATAGAGATATTTGGTCGCGAACCCCAGCGCGAAGATCGCTCCGGACAAGACACCGAGGCGGGTCGCCGGCGGATCCTCGTCGAGCGCGGCCTTGATCACGATCGCCATGCCGAACAGGGCAATCGCGACCATCAGGCTTTCCGGCGCGAGCACCGTCTGAAAGTGAAACGCATCGGCATGCACGAACGCGCCGGCCTGAAACAGCATCGCGGCGATCGCGCTATGCGTCGTTCGGCCGACGATCAGCCCGCCCGCCAGCAGCGCGCCGGCGAGCACCAGCGCCTCGCCCGTCCGCGCTGCGTAGGTGATCGCATCGTAATGCTCGAGCCCGAACGCGACGATGTCGTTGGACCGGGCGAGCAAGGCCCAGCCCCTGACGATCGCTTCGACCAGAAGTGTCGTCGTCGTTCCCGGATGATCGAACTTCAGCGAGCCGTATCCGGCAGCCGCGACGAGCCCGTTCATCGTGTAAGCCGATTCCGGGTCGACCTGGACGCCCCACACCGCCTGCCACGCCGAATACTGCAACGTCGCCGCCAGATACAGCGACGGCACGATCAGGATCAGCAGCGTTCTGATCCTCCCGCTCATGCGCGCATCGGGAAAGCAGTCGTCTGACATCTTGCGCGGGCCTAGATCGCCTTGATCTTGAGGAAGGCGAAAGCCACCATCTTCAGCAGCATCCAGCCGTGGCGAAACCTCGAGATCTGCGTCTCGCCATAGGTGCGCGCGGCGTAGCGGATCGGAAGGTCCACGGATTTCAGGTTGAGCTTGGATGCGCCGAAAATCAGGTCGAAATCGCCGAACGGATCGAAGTCACCGAAATAGGCCTTGCCGGCCTTCAGGCGCTGATAGTCGCTACGGCGCAGAACCTTGGTGCCGCACAGCGTGTCCGTGTAGCGCTGATTGAGCAGCCAGGAGAACAGATAGGAAAAGATCTTGTTGGCGATCAGGTTGAGGAAGCGCATCGCGCCTTCATCCATGGGATAGACCAGGCGCGAGCCATTGATGAACTCGCCTTTGCCGGACCGCAGCGCCTCGGCAAATTTTGGAAGCTGCTCCGGCGGCATGGTCAGGTCGGCGTCCAGAATGATCAGCACATCGCCGCGCGCGGCGTCGAACGCCGTGAAGACGGCATCAGCCTTGCCCTTGCCGGGCTGGCGCATCACCTTGATGTCCTTGGTGGGGTGCGCCTGCTTGACCCGCTCCATTTCCTCGAAGGTGCCGTCCTGACTGTGGCCTTCGATGAAAATGATCTCGATGTCGCTGCAAAAGTCGGGAATGCGCAGCACGGCCGGCTCGATATTCCCCCGCTCGTTGCGCGCCGGGACAACCACCGTGGCAGATGCGAAATCTTCCCTCGCCCTGCGGCTGGAGCGCGCGACCAGATAATGTCGAAGCGACAGCTGGCGAATCCCCGGCAGCACGCTGACGAAACGATTGAGAAAACGCCCGAGCCCGAACATCCGGACCGGCGAAAGCACACGCTGCTCCGATTTCACCGGATCGAAATCCGCAAGCTTGGCAAGGCTGCGCAAGTCCGAAGGCGACAGCACGTTCTGCTCCGGCTGCGGCATTCGCAGGCCGACGAGCTCGGCGAATTTCAGCACCGGGTACCAGAGATGCGAGAAATAGCCGATGACCAGGCGCGTATCCCGCGTGCAGAGCGGATGCAGCTGGGCGATGAATTTCTGGCAATCCTCGAGCGAGCCGATCGTATCGAGGACGAGGATGTAGTCGAACGGACCTTGCAGCGCATCGATCGTCGTGGGCTCCTCGGCATCGCCTTCGACGAAAGTGAGATCGGGATGACGCTGCCGCGCGATCGCGATCTGCTTGCTGCAGAAATCGACCCCAACGCCGTATGACGGCGCGAGGCCCGCGAGCGTATCGCCAACGCCGCATCCGATTTCGAGCACGCGACTTCCGGGCGGGATCAGAAACCGCAGATAGCGCTCATCCTCGTCGTGGAAAAAGCTGTTTTTCGCGCGCCATGCGACGCGATCCGTGGCGATACGTTCGGCGTGATCGAGAATGCCTGCTTTTCGCGGAGACAGGCAGCCAGCCTTGACGGTCAGGTCCATGACAAGGCACGGGCCTCATCGAGCCCGCTCGAACGAGAATTGACAGCGAAGTCGAACGCACCGACGCAATGCGCTGCGGCCGTGAAAACAAACATCAAATTGGTCCCCCCCGACCTTGTCGGCACTCAAGCCCAACTGGGGAGCGAGATCAACAGAAACGTCGTTGGCGGACCTTATCGGAAGATGACCGCATAGGTCTTGTACCGGGCGCAGGAACAGGTGCCGGCCAACGACGCCGGCAGCCAGCCCACCAGGCTGCGAATGAATCGCATTCCGGCGTGAACCTCCCCGCCCCTCGTCTCCGACCAATGTCAAGGAAACAGCATCGGCCGCCGCAAGGGGATCGCTTGTCGAAGGGGCTCGTTAGGCTCATGGAGCAGCGCAAATATACCTCGGACAGCCAGTCTGGCGCGCCTCCGGCCTGGATCTATCGTGCGCCTGCACACGCTCCGGAGCGGCGCGCCAAAATGCTGGAGCACATGGCGCGCGCCAGATCGGTCCTGCAGCCTCAGGCCGCGCGGGCCCAGGCCGAGATGGCGGGATCATCGCGCGCAAGCGGCTGGGACATTCTCCGCGACGCCTACGGCTACGCCGTCCTGTCTGGCATCATCGCGCTCATTTTCCGTTCGCCCGTCCCTCTTTACATCGGGGCGTTCATCTTCCTGACCGATGGCGAACGCATCGAGAGCGCGCTCGCAACGATCGGGATCCGGCTCGAGCCCGACGCGATCGGCCCCCGGATCATCAAGGGCTTCGTCTCCCTGTTCGGATGGTTCGCGCTGCTCGTGTCGTTGCGAGGCTTCGTCCCGATCTGGCTCGCGCCATGGATGCCTCCGGCAGAGCCATCCTGGTCATTCATCGCAGGGGTTGCACTGGCTTTCGCCATCATCGAAACCATCGCGACGCTCGCGGTGCGGACCGCTCTTCCGTGGTTCGGATGGGAGATCAGGTCGGACGGCCTGGGCTCACCGCCGTTCAGGTCAAGCGAGCAAGGCCGCGTCAAATGTCCGTAAGCCGCCACTCTCGCAATGACGTGGTTGTGAATGCACTCACCCGATAAACGGGACGTCTTGCTGCCTTCTCCGGGACATTACTGACCCGGTCATTTACCGGAAATTTACCCCTGCTTCGGAGTGCCAGTATCACTTGCTTAGAATTTGACTGCTACCGTGAAATTACGGAAACAATCCGAAACACAATCTGGCAGCCAATGTCCGTCGCAGAGTTCCTCAGGCAGCGTGCAGTGGAAGTGAACGTGACGGGCAGCTATTCGCTCCACCGCTGGTACGATTGCGAGGGCAGGCTGCGCCAATTCGCTTGTCGTACCAAGCGCGTGTCGCCGTTCCGCATGATCGTTGACGTGCCGGTCGTCGGCAAGATCGGCGAGCGCGTGACCTCGTATTTCCAGGACTTCGGCGAATTCCAGTGCACCATCAGCGCCACGTTGAAATCCGGCTTTCTGATGGAGCTCGACATGACGCGAGCGCGCCGCGCCTGGATGTCGGAGAAGCTGACCTGGCTCGAGAAAAAGCAGAAAGACGACAGCATCAAAGAGCTGCGGCGCGACGCCCGCTTCGTTCCGCAAGCATCCCACACCATCATGACGCTCGCCGACGGCAGCATCCATTCCTGCTTTATCATCGATGTCTCCACGGCCGGCGTCGCGATCTCCTGCGAATATGACCCACCGCTAGGAACCCCACTTGCGGTCGGCGCATGTGTCGGACGCGTCATCCGCAAGTTCGACAACGGCTTTGCCGTGAAGTTCGCCGAGAAGCAGGAGCGGGACGACCTCGTCCGCCTGGTCGTGCGCCAGGCAGTGCCGCAGCCGGCCTGACGCCGGCTCAATCTTAACTCTTTCTTAACTAAAGGCTGGAGGTAGGGCCTCCTGCGCGATAGGGTGTGTGCCGGTACGTCCGCAATCATTGCGGGCCTGAGTATTGGAAGTCCCGGAATGTCCATCGCAGATGCCGAGCTGACCCCGGCAGAAATCGTCCAGAGCACCGCCACCGCGGCCAAGCCGCAGCTTCCGCCAGGCGTGATCACCGAAGGCCCGCTCGTTCGGGCCAAGCTGCGCGAGAGCTACCTCCTCCTTGGCATTCTCTATGTCGGCGCTGCCGCTGGCATCATCTGGGCCGTCACGCAGGGCGTCGGCAAGGTCGAGCTGTTTACATTCGCTTGGATGTTCGCACTGACCACGTTCGGCATCGGTGCCGGAATGCATCGCCTGTTCGTCCATCGCAGCTTTCGCACCGGCCCGATCATGCGCGTCTTCTTCTGTGCCATCGCACAGATGGCGATCCAGGGCTCGATCGCCAAATGGGTCGCCAATCACCGCCGCCACCACCTCTACGCCGACGATGTCGGCGACCCGCACAGCCCGCAGTTCGATGGCTTCGGCAATCGCTACGTCAGTGCGCTCAAGGGCTTCCTGCACGCGCAAGGCAGCTGGGTGTTCGACCAGGCGACCACGGACAACGAATATTACGCCAAGGACATCCTCGCCGATCCCATAGCGATGTTCTTCGTTCGCACGCGCTGGGTCTGGTACGGCATGTCTGCCGTCTTCATCCCCGCCGTGGTCGGCTACACCTTCGGTGGCGTGCACACCATGATCGGCTGCGTACTGTTCTCCGGCCTGCTCCGCGCCTATCTGCTGATCCTCACCAGCCAGCTCACCGGCTCGGTCTGCCACGCTTACGGCTATCGCCGCTTCGAGGTCGACGACGCCTCGACCAACGAGTTCGTGACGACGATCCTCACCTTCGGCGAGGGTCTGCACAACAACCATCACCGCTTCCCGCGGGACGCCTATATCTCGCACGCCTGGTGGGAGATCGATCTCAATGGCCTGATCATTCTGGGCATGGAGAAAATCGGTCTCGTCCACGACGTCTTCCACGCCTCGCACCGTCAACTGGAGCTGGCGTCCGAGGCGGAGGCGGCTTCGACGACGGGCTGAACCGACAGGCGACGGCCGCGTTGCGGCCGTCTTGCTTCCGCATCGCTGCCCTAACGCGGCCCCATTGCGGGATCAGCTTTTGACGGTCTGGGCCTTACGCCAAGATGTCATTTGCAGACTTGCGATCGGGGGACCGAATGGCAGTCGAGAGGATCATAGTCGATAAGGTCACCTGGGATAGGGTTGGCCGGGTTACCGAGCCAGGGCGCTACATGTACACGTTCGGCTGGCTGACGATCACGGCCGGCGATCTGGATATCTGGAAGCAATATCCGCAGGCCGCGTTCACGCTTCTCACCCACCATTCCGAGCCGGACGAGAGCACGAGCGAGGAATTTCATCTCGGATCCTTCGACGTCGCGCCCGAGGCACCGCCGCCCTTCACCACCCATTGAGCCCGGGAAAGCCCGCCACGGCAAATCTGCCAGGGCCGGCGATTCCGGCACGCACAAGCAACATTTTGCGTAGGGCCCGACTGCGCGTTACGCACGCGACCTCTGGAACGCATGGCATGCGCGTTGCTTGATCAGCGCCATGATATACATCCCTCCCGCCGACCAGGCCTTCCTGCTGCTGCTCATCGTCTCTTGCCTCGGCACCTGCCTCATTCGCGCCCTCTGGGAGCTGGAGCAGGTGCGAGCCCACCGGGCTGCGTCGCGCCCCCGCGGGGGTACGATGAAGCGTGATTAGGCCGCTCGAACCGCCTCGACAGCGTCCGGAGGGAGGTAATCCCGGCGCTGGACTCGCCGCTCGCACACGTGCGTCATCAATCGAAGAAACTGACCTACTGCCTTGATCTGACGCATCAATTGCGATCCCGCGACGTTGCGCAAGCGTTGCCGTTGACGACGAAATGGCTCTGTCATGCGGTTGATTGTCCTCGTATTCTGCGCTGTCGGGTCTTGATGAACGCCAGCTGTCCGAATTGTTAAGCAACGGGACAGCGAACGCATGACAGATGGTCGCATCGGGAAACCGTGGATAAGCGGACCAACGGAACCTATCTTCGGCGTCAATGTACCTGATCGAAGCGTTGCCCACCGTCATCGGAACAGCCGCCATCGCCCCGGCGCTGCTGATGCTGTGGCTCGTCATTGCCGCCGAGGAGCGCCCTGGACCGCCCGCCCAGGTCTGGACCGCCTTCCTGCTCGGTGCTGCCAGCATTTCGCTGCTGGGTCTCGCCCGGGCCCCTTTCGTCAAGATGGTCGCAGCGCCCGACAATCCCTGGGCCGCGCTCGCCATGCACTCGGTCTTCGGCGTCGCGCTGCCGGAGGAGGCGGTCAAGGTGATCGCGATCGTGCTGGTCTCCTCGACCAAGCGGCGAACCTTCGCCAATCCGATGGACACGGTGGTTTATGGCGCCGCCGTCGGCCTCGGCTTCGCGGCGTATGAGAACCTGGCTTACCTCGTGCAGCATGCCGACATGTGGCGGTCGCTTGCGGCCCTGCGCAGCGTGCTGACCGTACCCTTCCACGGCGCGCTTGGCATCATCGCCGGCGCCTACCTCACGATCGCGCGCGCCGGCACGGCGCTGGGTGCGAACCGCCATCACCGCGACTGGGCCCGTCTCTCCAGCCGGCTGCTGATCTTCGCCGGCCCGCTGGCGCTGCATTCGGCCTTCGATTTTCCCCTGCTCACGCTCCAGCGCATGCCGGATCTCGATCCCAACTTGCGGATGTGGCTGGGCGGCGCGAGCCTGCTGGTCGGCTTCAGCTCGATCGCCTTTGCTATGCGCCTGGTGCGCCGCGTTGCGCGCCACCACGCGCCCCGCACCGACATCGCGCGGGAGCGGCTCAGCCAGCTGCGGCGGATGTGGGCGCTGTGGCTCGCCGGTGGCGGCGTCGGCTTCCTCGGCCTCGCCTTCGTGCTGACCTCGATCCATCACTGGCTCATCAATCCCGAGCGCAATCTGACGCTGGCGCTGATCCCGATCGGTCTTACCTCTGTCTCTTATACACATCTAGATGTGTATAAGAGACAGGTCTTACCTCGATCCTGCTTGGCCTTGCGCTGCTGGTCGTTACGACCGCGATTTACGTGCTCGGCCGCAACCGCATCCGCACAACTGGTGATGGTTTTTCGTCCGCGCACGGCGGCGGTTGATCCACCGCATGGCAAGCCTGGCGTGCGCGTACTAGAGTGAGCGCACATCTTTTCGATCTGGAGCTTGCCGATGACATCGCCCGAGGAATTTTCACGACTGCAATCAGCGATGAGTCAGACGGTGAAGGCGCATTGGAAGGCCTTTCTGTGCGAAGGCATCTTGCTCGCCGTGCTCGGCATTGGCGCGCTGATCCTGCCGCCACTCGCAAGCCTCGCCATCACGATCTTTCTCGGCTGGATGTTCCTGATCAGCGGCATCGGCGGATTGATCGTGACCTATTGGGCCCGCGCCACGCCGGGCTTCTGGTGGTCGCTGATCTCGGCAGCACTGGCCGTGCTCGCCGGCATGTTGCTGCTGGCGCGTCCGATGCAGGCCGTGCTGACGCTGACGATCGTGCTCGGCGCCTATTTCCTTGCCGAGGGCGTCACGACCATCATGTACGCGCTGGAGCACCGTCGTGAGCTGAGCGGCCGCTGGTCGTGGCTCCTGGTCTCGGGCCTCGTCGACATCGCGATTGCGTTCATGGTGATCACGGGACTGCCGAGCTCGGCGGAATGGGCCATCGGCGTGCTCGTCGGTATCAACCTTTTGTTCGGTGGTGCGACCCTGATCGGCATGGCCTTGGCGGCACGCAAAAGCAACACCTGAGGGGTCTCGTTGCGTACCGAGCCGGTTTGGGGGTGACAAGCCGCCAACGGCACGCTATATGGCCTCCCATGATCACCGTCGCCACCAGCTATTTTTGGTACTTTAGCTACGACAGCTCGCTGGCGGCAGGGGGATCGCGCTCAATCTAGAATATTGAAGCAAACGTCCGAACAGCCGCCAGACCTGGCGGCTTTTTTATTGGCCGGCAGATTCTGAAACAAACAGGAGCCCGCCGTGCTGAGCACGACTGACGATCTTCGTATCCGCGAACTGAAAGAGCTGAGCACGCCCGAGGACGTGATGCGGGAGGTCCCGCGCACCCTCACGGCGACCCGCGTGGTGATGGCAGCGCGCAACGCCATCCACGCCATCCTCAATGGCCAGGACGACCGGCTTCTGGTCGTCGTCGGCCCCTGCTCGGTCCATGATCCCAAGGCGGCGCTCGAGTATGCCGAGCACCTCGCCGCCCTGCGCGAGGAGCTTGCCGACCAGCTTGAGATCGTGATGCGGGTCTATTTCGAGAAGCCGCGCACCACGGTGGGCTGGAAGGGCCTGATCAACGATCCGGATCTCGACGGCAGCTTCGACATCAACAAGGGCCTGCGGCTCGCACGCAATGTGCTGTCGGCCGTGAACAATCTCGGCCTACCCGCCGGCACCGAATTCCTCGACATGACGACACCGCAATACATCGCCGACCTCGTGTCCTGGGCTGCAATCGGCGCCCGCACGACCGAAAGCCAGATCCATCGCGAGCTGGCCTCGGGGCTGTCCTGCCCGGTCGGCTTCAAGAACGGCACCGACGGCAATGTGCGGATCGCGGCGGACGCGGTGAAGTCGGCCTCGCATCCGCATCATTTTATGGCGGTGACCAAGCTCGGCCGCTCTGCGATCGCCTCGACTGCGGGCAATGAGGACTGCCACATCATCCTGCGCGGCGGAACCAAGCCGAATTACGACGCGGCGAGCGTCGCTGCGGCCTGCAACGACCTGGCGAAGTCCGGCGTCGCCCCGCTGGTGATGGTGGATGCGAGCCACGCCAATTCGAGCAAGAAGCCGGAGAACCAACCACTGGTCATGGCCGACATCGCCGGTCAGATCTCGGGCGGCGAGAACCGCATCATGGGCGTGATGATCGAGAGCAATCTCGTCGCCGGCCGCCAGGACGTGGTGACGGGCAAACCGCTCGTGTACGGCCAAAGCATCACCGACGGATGCATCGATTGGGCGACGACGGTAAAGGCGCTCGAGCAGCTCGCTGATGCGGTCGAGATCCGCCGCAATAGCGCGCGCGCCGGACTGCACGAGCGCTCTGCGTAATCGGGGCCGAAGGCGGGCGGGGCGATGCTGTTCGCGCCCTGCCCGTCGCCCTCGTCAACAGCCTCGGCAGATGCTCTTGATCTTCTTGTCGAGCGCCTGATTTTCCTTGCTCAGGGGATCGTTGGGATCGCTTAGATTTTTCTCGTTCGGCACGTCGCCAACTTTCGGCTGACGATGACCGATCGGCGCGAGCGGCGTCGAGCCGGACGTGGCCCCGCCCGATGTCGATCCCTTGGTGCCGGTCTGCGCGACGGCCACGCCGCCAAACAAGGCCAGCAGCGCTAGTGCCACGATGACGCTCTTCATCTTTCCGCTCCGTTTCCCAAAGCAACGTCTCGCATCCAAACCGCTCAGGTCTCTGGTGGATACAGATGAACGTCGCCGCAATAGTCGACGATACGATAGCGCGTTTCCGTCACCGTATCACCCGCATGAGCTGCGGTATTTGGCGCCGCCAACACATAATTCGGCCCGACCGGCGATTTGCCGGCGCCGCCGGGAATGTCGATGACATAGTCAGGCTGACACAGCCCTGACACCCGCCCGCGCAACTGCCGCATCAACTCCTGTCCGTGCGCCAGCGTCGTGCGCAGATGCGCAGTGCCCGGCGCGAGATCGCCATGATGCAGGTAATAGGGCTTGATCCGGCATTCGACGAAAGCCCGCATCAAATCCGACAGGGCGGCGACGTTGTCATTGACGCCGCGCAAAAGCACGGACTGGCTGACCATGGGAATTCCAGCATCGACCAGCCGCGCGCAGGCGGCGCGGGCCGGCCCCGTCAGCTCGCGCGCATGGTTGGCATGTAGTGCCACCCAGGTGGTTGCACCCTCGACCTGCAGCGCCGCGACCATCTCGTCGCTGATGCGCGCGGGATCGGCCACGGGCACCCGGGTGTGAAGGCGGACGATCTTGACGTGATCGATGCCGGCGAGATCAGCCATGATCTCGCTCATCCGGCGCGGCGACAGCATCAGCGGATCGCCGCCGGTCAGGATCACCTCCCATATCTCGCTATGCGCGCGGATGTAGTCGATCGCGGCAAGATAGGCGCTATCCGAGAGTGCGTTCTCCTTGCCGGGACCGACCATCTCGCGGCGGAAGCAGAAGCGGCAATAGACCGCGCAGACGTGAACGAGCTTGAACAGCACCCGATCGGGATAGCGATGCACGATGCCGGTGACAGGCGAATGCGGGTGATCGCCGATCGGATCGGCGCTTTCGCCCGGCTGCATCTGGAGCTCCGCGGCAGTCGGAACGAACTGGCGGGCGATGGGATCGTCAGGATCCGAGGTATCGATCAGCTGGGCCAGCGCCGGCGTGATCGCAACCGCATAGCGGGCCGCGACGCGTTCTAGCGTGGGCAGAGCGGTGGCAGGCGCGAGGTCCGCGGCGACAAGTTCGGCCGGCTCACGCAATGTTCGTGCAAGATTGGTCTTTGTCATCTCTCGTCCGCAGGCGGTGTCCACACCACCTGATCAATCCGCGTTGCGCCGCTTGCCAGCATCACGAGCCGATCGAAACCGAGCGCGACACCGCTCGCCTCCGGCATTGCGGCAACCGCGGCCAGAAAATCCTCATCCAGCGGATAGGCCTCGCCGTAGCGGCGCTGCTTCTCTGCCATCGACTCCGTGAAGCGCTTACGCTGTTCCCCGGCGTCGGTGAGTTCGCCAAAGCCGTTGGCGAGTTCGACGCCGCAGGCATAGACCTCGAACCGCTCGGCGACCCGCGGGTCGTCTGTCTTCACTCGCGCCAGCGCCGCCTCCGGAGATGGGTATTCGAACAGAATGGTCAAACGCCCCTGCCCCAGATGCGGCTCGACATGCTCGACCAGGACCTTGCTGAAGATGTCCGACCAGGTGTCGTCCTCGGCAACCCGGACCTTGCCGGCGGCCGCTTCGGCGAGCGCGGCACGGTTACCCTCGTTGTCCGAGATTGTCGACAGCAGGTCGACCCCGGCGAAGCGCTCGAAGGCGCCTGCGACGGTCAGCAGCTCTGGCTCGGCGAACGGGTCCGCGGTCCGGCCCCGGAACGCGAAAGTCCCAATCCCGGTTGCCTGCGCGGCCGTGGCGATGACGACCACCGTATCGGCCATGATGGCGTCATAGGGTGCGCTGGCCCTGTACCATTCCAGCATGGTGAATTCGGGCAAGTGCAGGTCGCCGCGCTCGCGGTCGCGGAACACCCGGGCGAACTCGAATATCCGCTCTTCGCCGGCCGCCAGCAGCTTCTTGCAGGCGAATTCGGGCGAGGTCCGCAGGTAACGGCTGGCTCGGCTGCCGTCGTGCCGGATGATCTCGGTCCGGGGAGCGTGCAAATGGGTCTCGTTGCCCGGAGAGACCTGAAGGACCGAGGTTTCGACCTCGACGAAGCCCTGTTCGGCGAAAAAGCCCCTGACGGCTCCGATGATGGCCCCCCTGGCCTGGAGGAACGGCCGCCGGTCGAGGTGCCGCGACGGGCTCCAGAACGGCGAAATCGGCTTGTCCCCAGCCATTAACCGGTCGCCCCTTGGGCCAGCAAAATGCTGGCATTCAACGACAAAATGCGTATGTTGCGGCCCGAAACGGGCGCCGAGGTCTGATTTGAGGCCCCAAGTCCCCCATCGATTTGACCACGTCCTGGCCTGAGCCGGGCCAAGCAAGCAGGAAATATAGCTTTGAGAGTCATCGCCAGTTCTATTCGCAAGGGCAACGTGATCGAGCAAGACGGCAAGCTTTATGTCGTCGTGAGCGCCGAGAACATCCATCCCGGCAAGGGCACGCCGGTCAGCCAGATCGAAATGCGCCGAATCTCGGACGGGGTAAAGATCTCGGAGCGCTACAAGACCACCGACCAGGTCGAAAAGGCCACGATCGAAGAGCGCAACTTCACCTTCCTGTATGAAGATGGCGACGGCTTCCACTTCATGAACCCCGAGACCTTCGACCAGATCCCGGTCGATGGCGACGTGGTTGGCGACATGGCGCCCTATCTCCAGGAAGGCATGAAGGTCACGCTCTCGGTGTTCGAGGACCGGGCGGTCGCGATCGAGCTGCCGCAGCGCGTCACGTGCGAGGTCGCCGAGACCGAGCCGGTGACCAAAGGCCAGACCGCCTCGTCGTCCTACAAGCCGGCGGTGCTCTCCAACGGTATCCGCACCACTGTGCCGCCGCACATCTCGGTCGGCACCCGCATCGTGGTGATGACCGAAGACGGCTCCTATTCCGAGCGCGCCAAGGACTAAGCCGAGGGATCGAGGAATCAGGACAGGTGCCGCCGGGGGGCGAGACTGTGGCTAGGAAGGGTTTCCGCTTCGTCTCGCTTCTTCTGGCGTCGCTTTCGCTCCTCCTTGCATCTCCGATTGCCGCGGACGAATTCCGCAGCCCCTCACTCACGGCCCTGCGCGTCGACTGGCGCGCAGCGCTCGACCAGCTCCGCACCGAGATCAGCAGCCGCCCACAGGTCGCGGGCGATTTCATCTTCGTGCCGCGCCGTTCGGTGCCGCGTTTCGACCCACGCGGGATGCCGGCGCTGGTGCAGCTCAACGCGGTCTCCTCGCAGTTTTTCACCGGCATTGCCCGCAGCTCCGTTCCCGTGCTGCTGCCGTTCGATGCCGCCGCCTATCTCGACGCGCAACGCAGCGGCGCGCCGTCCACGCTCTCGCTGTCGCGTCACCAGGCTGATTTCAATCCCGTCGACATGTTTGACGCGGGTCCAGCCGGATACAGCGCGATGTTCTCTCTTGAGCCTGGCGCCGGCGACGGCATGCCGTCGCGCACCTTCACAAAACCGGTCGAGGTACAGATCACCGGTTCTGCGCTCGTCTACGACATCGCCGATCCCGCCGGCGGCAAGGGCGAACCGGTCAAGCCGCTCGCGGCGATCTATCCGGACCTGCGCAAGTTCATCCGCGAAGGCTATGTCCGCTACGCTTTCACGCGTTTTGGCGTCGCCTATGTGGTATCGATCCAGTGCCTTGACAGCGTCGCAAAGCCGCGACGCCTTGCCTGCAAGGAAGCTTATCCCGTCGCCGAGCGTTTCCTGAGAGCGCTGCACGTCGCCGGCGGCCAGCGCATGCGGCCTCTGATGGACGTTGCCTCCGATCTTACCGATCGTCCCGCCCAGCGGTCGGCGGATTTCAGCTACCGGCCGAGCGGAGACATCATTCCGAACACCGGTTATCGCAAGCAGGGTGGCCATCCCGACGCGATGGCGTACGCGCAAATCCGCTTTCCGCTCGAAAAAGCGCCCGCCTTCGTGCATTCGCAATCCTACGCGAAGCGCGATAATGATGGCCCGACAGCCTATCCCTGGCGCGACAATTTCTGCGAGTCCCGCAGCTTCGAAGTCTGGCAATGCGGCGGCGGCTACGGCCATCAGGGCGAGGACATCCGCGCCGCCGAATGCCCCTCGCCCGCTGACGGTCGCGAACCCTGCGATCCCAAGCAACGCAGTGTCGTTGCGGTGCGCGACGCCATGGTGATCCGCGCCTCCAAGGACCAGGCGGCGACGCTCGAGGTCAACAGCCGGACCGAACACATCCGCTTCCGCTACATGCACATGAACCCGCTGGCGATGAATGCCGACGGGGTCCTCAACGGCCGCATCGTCACCGAAGGCGAGAAGATCGGCGTGATCTCGAACTACCTCGATCATCCTGCGGGCACGTCAATGCATCTGCATTTCGACGTTCAAGTGTTCACCCGCGACGGCTGGATCTGGGTCAGCCCCTACGTCACGCTGGTTTCGGCCTATGAGCGCCTGATCCGCGCCCGCGGCCACGAGATCGGCACGGAGATCGCCGGCAACCCGCAGCCGGGTGCGCATACGCTGCCCGAGGATGTGGTGAAGCCCGATCTGCGCGAGGGATCGAGCAGCGAAGAGAACTAAGGCTGCGCACGCCGCCGACGCCGCTCGCCAAGGCCTGTGACACGGCGATGATGGCCCGGCGGGCTCGGCAAAGCCTGGCCCGGCCAATTCCTGCGTGACCCGACCTTCTGGCCCCAGAATTGCTTGGCTGCCGCAGCCAACAGGATGAAGGGAAGCTCATGCGTTATCTCACCACAGCGGCCATGCTCGCCGCCGCGCTCGCCATGCCGGCGCGCGCGGACGAATTGAGCGGCACGCTCAAGAAGATCAAGGACACCGGCGCGATCACGCTTGGGATCCGCGATAGTGCGGTGCCGTTCAGCTACATTGACGACAAGCAGAAGATCGTCGGTTACGCCGTCGACATCTGCATGAAGATCGTCGACGAGATCAAGAGCGAGCTCAAGCTGGACAAGCTCGAGGTCAACGAGAGCATCGTCACCTCATCCACACGCATCCCACTGATGGCGAACGGCACGGTTGATCTCGAATGCGGCTCCACCACCAACAACGCCGACCGCCAGAAGCAGGTGTGGTTCACCAACACGCATTTCCTCACGGCGAGCCGTTTCGTGTCCAAGAAGGCGCTGAAACTTGATCAGGTCGATGATCTCAAGGGCAAGGCTGTTGTCTCCGTCGCGGGCACGACAAACATCAACCAGCTCACCAAGGCCAATCTGGCCCGCTCGCTCGGCATCACGGTCATGAGTGCCAAGGATGTCCCCGAGGCATTCCTGATGGTTGAGACCGACCGCGCCGCGGCATTCGTCATGGACGATATCCAGCTTGCCGCGATGATCGCGTCGTCGAAAGACCCTTCGCTCTACGCCATCAGCAACGGCGCATTCTCCGATCCGGAGCCCTATGGCATCATGCTGCGCAAGGATGACGTGCCGTTCAAGACAGTGGTCGATCGGGCAACTTCAAAACTCTACCAGAGCCCCGAGATCCAGAAGATCTACGACAAATGGTTCATGGAGCCGGTCCCGCCGCGCGGCCTGAACTTCCACGTCCCGATGCCGGCATCGCTGAAGAAGTCGTTCGAGAATCCGTCGGACAATCCCGACCCTGCGTCCTACGGGGGCTGATATGGTTTGAGATATGGCCGGATCGAGCTACCGCTCGATCCGGCTTATGCGTCACTCGATATAGGTCGTCAGTTGCGCGCCCTCATCCGCCACGAACACGGCGATCAGTTCGGCAGGCTCCGTGGTACTGGCATTGGCCGAGACCAGATGCGTTGCGCCCGGCGGTTCGAAGAAAGATTGGCCAACGCCGAATGTCTCGACCGGTCCACCGCCGAGCTGGGAGCGGATCTCTCCCTTGGTGATATAGGCGGTCACCGAACCCGCATGGCGATGCGGCCGCGAAAATCCGCCCGGACCGTAGAACACGCGCACAATGGTCACGCGCTTACCTGGCACGTTGGGTAGCGCATAGGAGCCAATCGGCTCGACTTTGTCGAGCGGTGAGCTCTCGGCAGCGGTCGCGCAAAGCGGCGCCAGCGCGCCTGAGACGGTGTCGAACGTCACAGGCAACGCTCTGCCGATCGCGACTGCGCAAGCAAACCCGCCGACAAGAGCCAAGATTATCGATCGCTGATGACGCGGCGCGGCCGCCAAGCTCATAGCTGTCATGGTCATTTCCCCTCGTGATCAGGACGCCGTTGCCGGCCGCTTCGGCGGCGTCCAGCGAAACGCTGCACCATACCGATTCCAAACGTTGATCGAGGCTATCGCCGAGGTCAGATACATCAGCTCGGCCTCGGAGAATTCGCGCTGCACCTCGTCATAAACCTCGTCGCCGAAGCCGTCCGGCAGCTGGGTCAGTGCCTCGGCCCATGCCAGCGCTGCGCGCTCACGCGCCGAATAAATTGGAGCTTCGCGCCACACCGCGACGAGATGAAGCTTGTCGGCGGGAATCCCAAGCCGCTCCGAGAGGAGGACGTGATGCTGGACGCAGAAGGCGCAGCCGTTGATCTGCGAGGCGCGCAGCTTGACCAGCTCGAGCAGTTGCTTGTCGAGGCCGGCCTTGGCCGCGACCTGACCGAGCGCCAGCACCAGATCATACGCATCGGGCGTGATGCGCTTGAAATCCTCGTATTCGCTGCGGGCGTGTGACATTGCAATCAACCTCGTGATATTGTAAGACTACTTATATCTTATAAGAGTTCTTATATTATGCGCAAGTCAGCCAGTATCACGAAATCGAAAGCGGAGCAGAGGGTGTCCACGGAGGCAGCCCCAGCACATGTCCCCGCTCCCGGCGAAGGCAAACGTGGCGAGCAAGGCTATCTCGGATACCTCCTGCGCCAGGCACACGCCGCGGTTCGGCTGAAGATGGAACGTACGCTGGCTGATCTCGGCGTAACCTCGCCGCAATTCGCCGTGCTGACGATGCTGAATGCCTATCCGGGCCTGTCGGGCGCCGACGTCGCCCGCCTCACCTTCCTGACACCGCAAACAGTCGGCGTGATCATCCGCAACCTCGAGCGCGACGGTGCGATCGTGATGACCCGCCATCCCGTCCATGGGCGCATCCAGCAGTGGACTCTGACACCGCGCGGCACAACGCTGCTGAAGGCCTGCCGGGAACGTGTGATTGATTTGGAGAAACGTTTGGCCGGTGGCCTCGACGCCAAGGCGGAGGCAAGCATTCGCCGCTGGCTCGCCAACGTCGCCACGGAGTTGCAGGAGGACTAGGCTAGGGCGAAGCGAGCCTAGTCGCCGCCTCCTCCGTCTCCACCGCCGTCGCAACCGCCGAAATCCGGCAAGTCGCCGCCGGCGGCGCCGTCACCCTGAATGCCCCGACCGAAATTCTCGGCGATGATCATCAGGATCACGACAAAGAGCCCGGCGCCGAACGGCCAGGGATTGGCTCGGATGATGTCTAACAGCTCGCGCATGCCGGCATCATGCCAGACAGAGGCCAACCGAGCGTAAAGCGACGCGCTTAAAATCTGAGATATCTGACCTGGCGCAGGTGCGACCTACCCACCCTTCAATACTTTCTTAACTTCGCCGTCGGGCCAGCCTTTGCCTGCCGTAATCACGCGGACGCGGCTTTGGTCCGCACCATTGATCAGGACGTGCGAACACACCCGGTCGCCAATCGGCTCCAGGTGCAAATCCGTTTCAGGTTTCCAGCTCAGCGTCGCTGCGAGATCACCGGGGAAAATCTGCCAGCATGATCCGTCGTCGAGCTCGACGACATGGCTTTCCGCATGCGTGCGTATCTTCATTCCACCCCGAATCTTGTCGATGAAAGCGGGCCCCAGCGCCTCCGCCAGGGCCCTGTCGCGTCAATCGTTGTCGTGATGGATCACGGTTTTGCTGCGGTTGCCGAATTCATCTTCCTTCTTGATGACAGTGGTGCGATCGGCAGGCGCACGCTCCTTGATGACGGTGGTCCGATCGCGATCGCGGTCGCGATACTCATGCGACTCGCCGACCGTCACGCCGGCACCGACCGGACCGACGTGAACACCGACCTCATCCGCGAACGCAGGGGCCGCGATAGCCGTGACTATGGCAGCCGCAAAGAGATATTTCCTCATCTTGTCCTCCTCCAATGTCGTACGGAGGGAATGCGGGAGTGCGACACTTTGTTCCTGGGAACGTGACGTTGAAAACCTGTTCCCACTTGTTCCAGGAACCGCCCACAAGAGCCGTGTTTCCCGATACAATGGTCGTATGAAACACGCTGATTCCTCGGCCAATCGCATCACCCGCCGTGCCCTGCTTGGCGCAGCCGCTTCGCTGGCAATTCCAACGGAATTACTCGCATCGCCTCCCGGCTTCGACGAATGGCGCGAGGCGTTTCGCGCACGCGCCATGGCGAAAGGTATTTCGGCTGCGACCTGGCAGCGCGCCATGGCGCGGGTCGAGCCCGACATGAGCGTGTTCAAGCAGATGCGCAACCAGCCCGAATTTCACGAGCAGGTCTGGCAATACATCAACCGCCGCGTCTCCGACTGGCGCATCATCAACGGCAAGATTGCGCTCAAGAACAACGAGGCGCTGTTCGCGCGCATCGAGCGTGATTTCGGTGTCGAGCGCGGCACGCTACTGGCGCTGTGGGGCGTGGAATCTGCTTACGGCGATCCGCTCGTGCAGCAGAACCACATGACGCCGGTGTTTCCCTCGCTCGCCGCGCTCGCCTGGAACGAACCGCGCCGCAAGGCCTATTGGGAGGCCGAACTGATCAACGCGCTCCGCATCGTCGACAAGGGCTGGAGCACGCCTGAGGAGATGCAGGGCTCCTGGGCCGGCGCGATGGGGAATTCGCAATGGATGCCGGAGGTGTGGCTCAATGTCGGCATCGACTATGACGGCGACGGCAAGGTCTCTCCGTTCGGCAAGCCCGACGACGCGCTGGGGTCGACGGCGAAATATCTGGTCAATCGCGGCAAATGGCGCCGCGGCGAGCATTGGGGCTATGAGGTGCGCGCGGCCAGCGAGATGAACGGCGGACGCACCTATGCGGCATGGCAGGCGGCCGGCGTAACCCGCGCCGACGGCCAACCGTTCCCGCAACCGAACGCATCCGCGCAGATGTGGACGCCGGTTGCGGGCGGACCGACATTCCTGCTGGGGCCGAATTTCTATTCGGTGAAGAGCTACAACCCCTCGATGAACTACGCGCTGGCGATCTGCCATCTCGGCGACCGCTGCCTCGGCGCGCCGCCCTTCATTCAGCCCTTCCCCGGCTCCGAGCGCATCTTGACGCTCGCCGAGGTGCAGGAGATGCAGACGCGGCTGACCAAGGCCGGTTTCGATACCGGCGGCACTGACGGCCGCGTCGGCAACGACACGATGAAAGCCATTAAGGATTTTCAGCAGCGCGCCGGCATCACGCCCGCCGATGGCTATGGCGGGCTAAAGGTGCTGGCGAAGCTGCGGCAGGGATCGTAAGCAGCCTCAGTGCCGGTATTGCGGCTCTTCCGCGTCGAGCTGGCGGCGGATCGCGGCGAGATGCAGCCGCGCCGATTCGGAATCGCCCTCTCGCATCTGCTTGTATGTTGCGGCAGCGACCGCGGGATCGACCGGCAGCACCTTGCGTCCCGTCGACATCGCCAGCACCTGCACTTCAGCCGCGCGTTCGAGGTAGTAGAGATCGTCCCACGCTTCCGCGATCGTCGGCGCCAGCACCATCACGCCGTGATGCTTCATGAAGACGATGTCGGCATCGCCCACGGCCGATGCAATGCGCGCGCCTTCGCTAACGTCGAGGGCGAGGCCATTGTAGTCGCGGTCCACCGCGGTGCGTCCGTAGAACTTCAGCGCTGTTTGCCCGGCCCAGATCAGCGGATCGCCCTCGGTCATCGACAACGCGGTCGCATAGGGCATGTGGGTGTGGAAGGCGACCTTGGCGCGCGGCAGGCGCTTGTGCATCTCGGCATGGATGTAGAACGCGGTCGCTTCAGGCTCGCCCTCACCGTCGAGCACATGGCCGTGGAAGTCGCAGATCAGGAGTTTTGAGGCCGTCAGCTCGCGGAAGGCGTAGCCGTAGGGGTTGACCAGGAACAGGTCGTCATGGCCGGGCACGACGGCCGAGAAGTGGTTGCAAATGCCCTCCTCAAAGCCGTTGCGCGCGGCCATGCGGAAGCAGGCGGCGAGATCCTCGCGCGCGGTACGGATCGCATCGGTGGCGAGGTCCGGCCGGTTCGAGCGGACGGGCGCGGATGAGGAGGCGTGAAGGCTGTGCGCCATGGCGAAGGAGACCTCTTTCGGGCAGGAAACATCCGCGTTCTACAGGGCCGACGCCCGTGCGTCAGCCCCTCACGGCGCCACCCTGCCCTGCGTGTCTCACGCCCGCCGCGGCACCCCACCGGCATTCATGCCGCCATCGATGACGAGCTCAGTGCCGGTGACGTAGCGCGAGGCATCCGACGCCAGATACAGCACGCCGGAGGCAATCTCCGCGGCCTGACCTGCGCGGCCGAGCGGCGTTGCGACTTTTGCGCGCTCTTCGGGATCAATCGGCGCGTTCTGACCGGCGCCGGTCGCCCCGGTCGGGATCTTGCCCCAGATCGGCGTGTCGATGATCCCAGGGTGGACCGAATTGACGCGGATGCCGTCGCCCGCCGCCGCGCACTCCATCGCAATCGATTTGGCAAAAAGCCGCACGCCGCCCTTGGTCGCCGAATAGGCCGACAGCCCGGGCGCACCGCGCAGGCCCGCGAGCGAGGACATCATCACGATCGAGCCGCCGCCATGCTTGCGCATCAGCGGCAGGCAATGCTTCACCGAGAGAAACACGCCATCGAGGTTGATCGCGTTCTGCTTGCGCCAGTCAGAGAGCGTCATGTCGGTGATCGAAGGCACGGCGATGCCGATGCCGGCATTGGAGACCATGATGTCGAGCCGGCCGTGACGCTTCGCGATGTCCGCCACGATCTCGATCCAGCGCTCCTCGCTGGTGACGTCCTGCTCCAGGAAAATCGCCTTGCCACCAGCCTTTGTCACGCGCGTCGCGAGTTCGGGCCCGCGCAGCTCGTCGATGTCAGTGATGACGACAGTTGCGCCTTCGCGCGCAAATAGCTCGACGATGGCCTCGCCAATACCGGACGCGCCGCCCGTCACTAGCGCAACCTTGCCCTCAACCTGCCCTGCCATGTTCACTCCCTTTCTTTGTTGTTTGTTTGAGGCCGTCTCATCTAATCACGGATGGCCCCTGGTCCGGTAGTGCGGCGTCGATGACGCGAAACTGCACGCGCTCGGCGCCCTGATAACGATCGACCGACAAGGATCCCGCAACATGCAGTTGCTGGCCGCGATTGGCGAGCAACGCATTGCCGAGCTTCTGGCCGACCGAGCGGAACGCGATGCCATTGACGATCGAGCCGTCCCCCGATTTGAAGCGCAGCCGCAGATGCGCCTGTCCGACCTCATCGGCGAAGACCAGCTGATGCGCCGGCAGCGCCAGCACCGGCTCCGGATTGCCACTGCCAAAGGGTCCTGCACGATTGAGCGTGCTCGCAAGCTCCGGCGTCACCGCGCGCGCCGAGATCGCGCCGTCGATGTAGAGCTCGTTGACATGACGCGCCTCGGCGACGTCCTGCGCCAGCGCGTTCTCCAAATAGGCGCGGAATTCGGCGAGCTTCTCTTTCCGCAGCGTCACGCCCGCGGCCATTGCGTGGCCGCCGCCTTTCAGCAGAATGCCGTCGGCCACAGCCTGCCGCACCGCCTTGCCGAGATCGACGCCGGCGATCGAGCGGCCCGAACCGGTGCCGATGCCGCCGGGCTCGAGCGCAATCGCAAAAGCCGGCCGCGAGAACTTCTCCTTCAGCCGCGAGGCAACAAGGCCCACCACGCCGGGATGCCAGCCTTCGGACGCGGTGACGATGACGCCGAGCTTGTCCTCGAGGCCAATCGACGCCAGCGCCTCGGCTTCGGCCTGCGCTTCGGCGGCCTGTTCGATGACGCGGCGTTCGCTGTTGAGGCGGTCGAGCTCGGCGGCGATCCGTGCGGCCTCGACGCTGTCGCCTTCCAGCAAGAGCCGTACGCCAAGATCGGCGCGGCCGATCCGGCCACCGGCGTTGACGCGCGGCCCCAGCATGAAGCCGAGATGCCAGGCCTCCGGCGGGCCGTTGAGCCGCGCTACGTCCATCAGCGCGGTATGGCCGACATGGTCGCGCCGCCGCATCGCGATCAGGCCCTTGGCGACGAAGGCGCGGTTCAAACCAATCAGCGGCGCGACATCGGCGACGGTGCCGAGTGCGACGTGATGCAGCATGCCGAGCAGGTCGGGCTCCGGCATCTCCGCAGACCAGAAGCCGCGCTGCCGAAGTTCTCTGTTAACCGCGACCAGCGTCACCAGTACGAGGCCGACGGCGGCGAGATGGCCAAGGCCCGAGAGATCGTCGAGCCGATTCGGATTGACCAGCGCGTCGACCTCTGGAAGTACATCGCCGGCCTGGTGGTGGTCGATCACCACGACCGACATGCCGAGCCGCTTGGCTTCGGCGAGAGGCTCGATGCTGGTGGTACCGCAATCGACGGTGACGAGCAGCGTCGCGCCCTTGGCGGCGAGCCCTCGGACAGCTTCGACGTTGGGGCCATAGCCTTCAAAAATGCGGTCGGGAATGTGGATCAGCGGATCGAGCCCGCAATGGCGCAGGTGCCAGGCGAGCAGCGCCGCCGACGTCGCGCCGTCGACGTCGTAGTCGCCGAAGATCGCAACGGTCTCACCCTTCACGGCCGCATCTGCAATCCGTTTTGAGGCGGCCTCCATCTCCGTCACCGTGAACGGATCCGGCATGAGCTTGCGGATGGTCGGATCGAGGAAATCAGGCACCGCGTCGATATCGACGCCGCGACCGGCCAGGACCCGCGCCAGCAATTCCGGCAGCTGGTGACGCTGCACGATGGCGAGCGCCGTGGCGGCGCCGCGCGCATCCAACCGGGTGCGCCAGAGCTTGTCGGTGAACGAGCGCGCCACGCCCAGGAAGGCCTGGGGCATCTCGACGGGCAAGGCGGTGGCGGGCGGCGTCATGATTCGGGGTTCAAGTCGTCAGGGATACGCAACGGCGCGGCGGCCGCATCGGGCCTGCAGAATTGACCGGGAATCTTCGGCCGATTGCAACGTCAGCGGCCCACAAAGCGGTGGATTGCCGAATTACTCAGCGGGTTGACTACCATTTGAGCAGCCGCGCGGACAGCAAATTAAGTGGGCGTTAGCGCGAATCTTCGAAAATTACACTTATTCGATCTGGGTGATTTGTAGTTCCGGGTTCATTGCAGATCACGCCTCATTGCCAAGGAACGCCCCGATGTCTGCTGCGCTGGGTCTGAAAGCCAAGCCTGTCACCACCGAACCCGCCGACGACGATTCCGACATTTCCGCGCTGATCAATCGGCTGACCGCGGAGGTCAACCAGATCGCGGTCGACAAGACCAAGTCGATCCAGCAGATCACCAACCAGATGAAGATGCTGGCGCTGAACGCGCTGATCGAAAGCTCGCGCGCCGGCGCACAGGGCGCGGGCTTCGCTGTGGTGGCGCAGGAGGTACGCGGGGTCGGCCAACAGGTCGAGACCATCGCACGCGAGCTCGAGACCCAGCTGACCAAACGAACCGGCGATCTTGTCGCCTCGATCGAGCGCATGAGCCAGCGCTCGCGCGGCGAGCGCATGATGGACCTGTCCCTGAACGCGATCGAGCTGATCGACCGCAACCTCTATGAGCGCACCTGCGACGTGCGCTGGTGGGCGACTGACTCCGCCGTGGTCGATTGCGCCGCCTCCCCCGCTCCGGCCGCGGTCAGCTACGCCTCGCAGCGCCTCGGCGTCATTCTCGGTGCCTACACCGTCTATCTCGACCTCTGGCTCTGCGACCTAGACGGCAACGTCATCGCCAATGGTCGCGCCGACCGCTTTCCTGTCGTCGGCCAGAACGTCGCTCACACCAAATGGTTTCGCGAGGCAAAGACCTTGCGCTCCGGTGACGACTATGTCGCCGGCGACGTCGAGAACCAGCCGCTGCTCGGCAACGCCCAGGTCGCGACCTATTGCGCCAGCGTCCGCGCCGGCGGTCAGGCCAACGGCGCGCCGATCGGCGTGCTCGCCATCCATTTCGACTGGGAGCCGCAGGCACGCGCGATCGTGCAAGGCGTCCGCGTCGGCGACAGCGACAAGGCGCGCGTGCTGCTGGTCGACTCGAACTTTCGCGTGATCGCCGCGTCCGACGGCCAGGGCATCCTCAGCGAACGCATCTCACTGTCGCTCAACGGACAGCGCTCCGGCTTCTACCAGGACCGCTCAGGTGCAATGATCGCCTTCCATGCGACGCCGGGCTACGAGACCTATCGCGGGCTCGGCTGGTATGGCGTGATCGTCTGCGCGGCCTGACGCTGCACTTTCCCCAAACCGTAAAACAACCCCATGCACAGTAGCGAGCAGGTTGCTTTCATGGATGATTTTCGTTCGCCACTGGAAGAGTCGGTCAACGTCGTTTGACACGTCGGGCAAAACACCGGCATGATCCGATGATGGCGTCTTTCGCGATTGAGGCCGTTTGCCTCCGATGACCAAGCCACCGCTTTCAGACCCCATCGCCCGCGCCACATCCGACAGCACCGGCTGCGCACCACGCGACGGCTTTGCCGATCTCGTGCCGGAGCTCAGCGTCTCGAACATTCAAGCCAGCCTGTCGTTCTGGCGCAACCTGCTCGGGTTCGACATTGCCTATGACCGTCCGAATGCCGGATTTGTGTATCTTGTCAGGGGACGATTGCAGATGATGCTGTGCGAATTGAACGGCCGTTGGGAAACGGCGGAGATGCACCGTCCCTTCGGGCGCGGCATCAATTTCCAGATGGTCGTCGATCGCATCGATCCGATCCTGCGAGCCCTCGACCTGGCAAATTGGCCGCTTTACGAACCGCCGAATGAGGCCTGGTATCGCGTCGGCGAGCAGGAGGTCGGGCAGCGCGAGTTTCTCGTGCAGGATCCCGATGGCTATTTGATCCGCCTCGTGGAGCGGCTGGGAACACGCGCGCCTTCGCAAATTCAGGAGGGCTAGGCTTCTAGGCTTGGGCGACGCCCTCGCCGGCCGTACGCAATGTTGCGCCTCCCAGCGTCTGCGACGGGCGCTCCCCGAACATCGCAAGGTAATACTGCGCGAAGCGGCCGAGCTCATAAAAGCCCTGCTCCATCGCGACGGCGGCCACGGTGGTCGAGCCGGGCGCACTGGCGCGCAGGATGGAATGCACCTCGCAAAGCCGCTTGTGCCGGAGGAAGCTGACCGGGCCGAGGCCGAACACCTCCTGAAAGGCGCGGTGCAAGGTGCGGCGCGACACGCCCAGCGCGGCGCAGATCTCGGACACGTGCAGCGGGCGGCTGCCGGCCTCATCGAGATAGTTCTCGACCCTGCGGATCAACCGCCGCGCTGAAGGAAGCCAGCCGCTGTCGTCGGGCGGCAGCGACGACATGACGTTGACCGCCATACATTCGGCGATCGCCCGCTTCCAATATTCGGCGGTCGATGGCGTCAGTCCCATCCTGTTGGTGCGCAGGTGCGACATGATCGCGACCAAACGGCGCGTGGCGATCGCGCCGGTCACACTCTCCGCCCTGAAATGCCCGCGACTGCGCCAGGTGTCGGGATCGCTGAGCCTCGCTTCTCCGCCAAACAGTGAGGTGACCTCGCTGAGATCGAGGCGCATCGCGGCGTAAGCGGAGCCGCCGTGAAAGACCCCGTCGTGCTCCAGCAGCGGCGGAATCACGAGCACGTCGTTGAGCTGCATGTCGAACGACCAGTGAGCCACGCGCTCCTCGGCCGCGAGCAACATCCCGATGATCAGCTTGTCGTCGCTGGAGACTCGCTGCGTGCGCATGCCGACGTTGAAGGCGCCGATGCTCAGCGAGAAGTCGCCGATTCCAATATGCGACAACGTCCCGCGCAGCCGCCCGCGCCCGAGCTGCATCACGTCGACATGCGAACCGTGGACGGCCTGTTCAAGGCCTTCAAAACCGTCCAGTCTGCGCGACTCAACCAGAAGGAATTGCCCCATGGCTGTACCCTGTTACTGAAGCGCGACAATTCTGCGGCAGACAGCAGTACAATGCCATCACGGCGCGAAGTCGGTGCGCACGCGATTCATCCAAATCTCATCGCACTTGAGAGATCATTGCGCGATACGCCGCGACGCCATCTCCGCCGCCAGCAGCACCGCGGCGCGGCTGGCACCTGTTGATGCGATGCCCTGGCCTGCGATGTCGTAGGCGGTGCCGTGCGCGGGCGTGCAGATCGGGAACGGGAAGCCGCCGAGCAGGGTGACGCCGCGATCGAACCCCATCAGCTTCATCGCGATCTGGCCCTGGTCGTGGTACATCGTCAGCACGGCATCGAAGGCGCCGGCCTTGGCACGCAGAAACACGGTGTCGGCCGGAAACGGGCCCTCCACGGCAATGCCCTCGCGTTGGCCGGCTTCCACCACGGGCGCGATGACATCGATTTCCTCGCGGCCGAAATTGCCGCCGTCGCCGGCATGCGGATTGAGGCCCGCGACAGCAATGCGCGGCCGTGCAAAGCCGGCATTGCGCATGCAGGCATCGGTCAGTTTGAGCGCGCGCAGGATGCGCTCGCCCGACAGTTTTGATGCGACGTCCTTGAGCGGAATATGCGAGGTGACCCTGGCATTCCAGAGCTCGCCGAGCACGTTGAATTCGCTGGCCGGTGTCTTGAGCCCGGCGACTTCGGCCGAGAACGCGATCTCGTCATCATAGTCGGCGCGGGCATAGCGCATCGCCTGCTTGTTGAATGGTGTGAAGCAGACCGCATCGACGCGGCCGTCGCGGGCAAGCTCAAGTGCGTGCCGATAATTCGTCAGTGCGAATTTCCCGCCGGCCAGGGTCGCGGTCTTCGGTTCAACCTCCCTGGGATCGAGATGGCCGAGATCGACGAACAGCGCATCGCCCTTCGCCGCGCGAAAATCAGCCCCCTGCTCTACGTACGTCAGCTCCGGCTTTACGCCGGCAACGCGCGCGCCCTGGTCAAAGATGCGGCGATCGCCGATCACGACGAGGCGGCAGCGGCTGCGGATCTCGTCGAGGGCTACAAGCTTGGCCGTCAGCTCCGGGCTGATACCGGCGGGGTCTCCCATCGCCAGCGCGATGAGCGGCTTTGCGGTCATATGATCACCTTTTCCTGGGCGGACGTCTCAGTGGCTGGGGACTTGCGGAAGGGCCGCGCGAGCTGCAGCACCAGCGGAAGCAGCAGCAGCGCGATGCCTGCGACCACCAGGCACGTCACCAGCTTGTTGGCAAAGAAGATGCCGATGGATCCCTTGGACATCAGCATGGATTGACGGAACGCATCCTCGGCCTTGTCGCCGATGACGATCGCGAGCACCAGCGGTGCCAGCGGATAAAACAGCTTCTTGAAGAGATAGCCGACGATGCCGAAACCGAGCATCATCACCACGTCGAGATAGGAGTTCGACACCGAATAGGCACCGACGACGCAGATGATCACGATCAGCGGCGCAATGACCACGAAGGGAATCCGCATCAACGCGGCGAAAACAGGCACGGTCAGCAGCACCAGCGCGACCGCAACGATGTTGCCGACATACATCGAGGCGATCAGGCCCCAGACGAAGTCTTTCTGGTCCACGAACAGCATCGGCCCGGGGTTGAGACCCCAGATCATCAGCCCGCCCATCATCACGGCCGCGGTCGCGGAGCCGGGAATGCCGAGCGCGAGCATCGGCAGCAGCGCGCTGGTGCCGGCGGCATGATCGGCGGTCTCCGGCGAGATGATGCCCTCGACCTCGCCGGTGCCGAAATAGCGGCCGCGGCGGGAGAAGCGGCGCGCGATGCCGTAGCTCATGAAGGACGCCGCGGTCGGGCCGCCCGGTGTGATCCCCATCCAGCAGCCGATCGCGGCACTGCGCAGCAGCGCAACGCTGTGGCGCGGCAGGCGGCCAACCGCGCGAAACACCTCGCCCCAGTCGATCTTCGACGAAACGGCGCGGGCATGAAATTCTTCCTCGACTGCCACCAGCAGCTCGCCGATGCCGAACAGGCCCATCACCGCGACGACGAAGTTCACGCCCTTGACCAACTCGTCCACGCCCATGGTGAGGCGGACGCTGCCGGAGACGGTGTCGATGCCGATGGCGGCGATCGCAAAGCCGATCGCGAGCGCAACGACGGTCTTGATCGGGGCTGCGCCGCCCATACCGACAAAGCTCGCGAACGCCAGGAAATACACGGCAAAATACTCCGCCGGACCAAAGGCGAGCGCAACCTGCGCCACCCACGACGCCAGGAAGGTGATCAGAATGACGCCAACAAGCGCACCAAATGCGGCCGAGCCGAAGGCGGTTGCGAGCGCCGTGGTCGGCCGACCGTCACGCGCCATCGGATAGCCGTCGAAGGTAGTCGCGACCGACCAGGCCTCGCCGGGGATGTTGAACAGGATCGAGGTGACGGAGCCGCCGAACAGCGCACCCCAATACATGCTGGAGAGCAGGATGATCGCCGAGACCGGCTGCATGCCGAAGGTCAGCGGCAGCAGCAGCGACACGCCGTTCGGCGCACCCAGCCCCGGCAGCACGCCGACGAGAATGCCGAGCAGCACGCCGACAACCATCAAGGCCAGATGCGGCACCGTGACCGCGATGGTGAAGCCGTGGAAGAGCTCCGAGAGATTATCCATCGGTCTCTTCCCCTCAGAACCCGAGCGCCGCGGCGAGTGCGCCGTGAGGTAGGCTGACCTGGAACATGCGCTCGAACACGACATAGAGCGCGAGTGCCGTTGCTGCCGCCGTCACCGCCGACCGCAGGATGGACTGATACCGGGGGATCGCGAGCACCGCGAACACATACGCCGCCGACGCGACATACATCCCGAGCAGCGGGATCGCCGCGACGAAGATCGCGGCCGGCACGAACAGGCCCGCCAGCCGCCGCAGCTCAACGGAGGTGATCGCAATGGGGACGTTCGCCAGCGAGGCGGTCGGCACGACGCCACGCACGAGATTGTAGAGGCTTCCGGCGACGATGATGATCCCGGTCAAGAACGGAAACGTGCCTGATTCAACGCCCTCGCTCGACCAGCCGATGCCGTTGTCCAGACTCTGGACCACCACCGCGACACCGAAACTGCCAGTGAGGATGGCGGTCACAAGTTCGAGGGCGCGTCGCGAGATCATCGAGGGCTCCTGATCCTCACTTGACCAGCCAGCCCTGCTCGCTCGCAACCTGCCGGACGTGCTCGAGGTCCTCCTTGATGAACTTGTCGAACTCGGCACCGGTCAGGAACGTGTCAACCTGGGAGGTCTTCTCGATGTAGTCCTTCCATTCCGGCGTCGCCTGCACCTTCTTCATGAGGTCGACGTAATATTCGGCCTGCTCCGGCGTGACCTTGCCGGGCAGCCAGACCGTGCGTGGCTGCTCATATTGCTTGATGTCGAGGCCCTGCTCGGCGCAGGTCGGGACGTCGCTCCAGCCTTCGGTCGCGGTGATCTTGGGGCCATCAGGCAGGCGCTTCGGGTTGAAGACGCAGAGCGGACGCTGCGTGCCGCCGCGCCATTGTCCCAGGCTTTCGCTGGGATTGTTGACGTGGGAATCGAGATGCCCACCGGCGAGCTGTACCGCGACCTCGGCGCCGCTCTTGAAGGGGATATAGGTGAGCTTGACGTGCCCCGTCTTCTCGATCATGCGCGTCAACACTTCATCGGTGTCCTTGGACTGCGCCCCGCCCATCTTGAACTCGCCCGATGCCGCCGCCTTCAGATAGTCGCCGGCGGTCTTGTAGGGCGCGTCCTGCTTGACCCAGAGCAGGAACTCATCCTGTGCCATCGCTGCGATCGGGGTGAGATCGGTGTAGTTGAAGGCAACTTTTGAGACGAGCGGCTGCTGCCAGGCGTTCGAGGTGCCGAAGATCACCTTGTGGGGATCGCCGGCGGACGCCTTGCCGTAGACGTAGCCCTCCGCGCCGCTGCCGCCGCCCTTGTTGACGACGACGATGGGCTGATCCGTCAGCTTGTACTTGGTGATGATGTTCTGGACTGCGCGGGCCATGTTGTCGGTGCCGCCACCGGGGCCGGCGGTCGCCACGAACTCGATCGGCTTCTGCGGCTGCCAGGCCGCGAATGCAGGCATCGCGCCTGCGAGCATGACCGCACTGACGGACAACAGGAAGAGAGACGTCCCACGCATGATTTCCTCCAACTGACTTTTCTGTTTTGTTTGATCAGTCGTCTCGACGTCCGCTCAGGCGACACGCTCCCTTGCGGCCGAGACGATCGCGCCTTCTTTCTCGAGCACTTCGATTTGCGTCGGGTCGAACCCATGCTCGGCCAAAACCTCGCGCGTATGTTCGCCATAGACGGGCGCGCCGGAGGCCACCTTGCCCGGCGTCTCCGAAAATTTAACCGGCAACCCGATGGTCTTGATCGGACCAAGAGTGGAATGCTCGACCTCGACCACCATGTCGCGCGCCAGCGTCTGGGGATCGCTGAGCGCCTCCAGCATGTCATGCACGGGACCGCAGGGCACGCCCTTCTCGTCCAGCGCCGCGAGCCAATGCGCGCGCGTCTGTGTGCGGAAGCGCTCGCTCAGCACCGCTTCCAGCTCCTTCAAATTGGCCATGCGGTCAGCCCCCGTGACGAAGCGCGGATCGGCGGCGAGCTCGCTGGCGCCCAGCGCTTCCAGCATCAGCAGCCAATGTTTCTTGTTGGCGCCGCCGACGACGAGCCAACCGTCGGAAGCCTCAAACGCCTGGTATGGCGCGTTGAGCGGATGCGCCGAGCCCATCGCGCGTGGCGCGGTGCCGGCGGCCAGCGCGATGGTCGACTGCCAATAGGTCTGCACCAGCGCCGCCTCAAAGAGCGACGTCTCGACCCACTGCCCCTCCCCGGTCTTGAGCCGATGGGTATAGGCAGCAAGGATGCCCATGCTCGCGAGCAGGCCCGCGGTAATGTCCGAGAGCGGCGGGCCGCATTTCACGGGCGGACCGTCGGGGCGTTCGCCGGTAAAGCTCATGATGCCGCTCATCGCCTGCGCGACCAGGTCAAATCCCCTGCGGTGCTTGTAGGGACCGGTGCGGCCAAACCCAGACAGCGAGCAATAGATCAGCGCCGGGAATTGCTTGTGCAGTTCTTGATAGCCGAAGCCCAGCCGCTCCATCGCGCCGGGCGCAAAGTTCTCGACCAGCACGTCGGCGTCAGCGATCAGACGCCGCAGCACCTCCTTGCCGCCGTCGGTCTTGAGATCCAGCACGATGCCGCGCTTGTTGCGGTTCATCATCAGGAACGAGGCGGCCTCGTCGCCGATCTTCGGCGGCACCGAATGGCGGGTGTCGTCTCCATTAGGCCATTTCTCGATCTTGATGACGTCGGCGCCCATGTCGGCGAGCATCAAGGTGCAGGTCGGCCCTGCCATGACATGGGTGAGATCGATAACTTTGAGGCCGGCAAGCGGACCTGAGCGGCGGGCGGTGGATTGCGGCTGATCGCTTGGCATCGGGGCGTCCTATTGACCGCGCCACTGCGGGGCGCGCTTGCTGAGGAAAGCATCGAGCCCTTCGCGAAAATCCTGGCTCGTGTAGCACATCAGGATGAGGTCTTCACCCTCGTCCTGAGTCAGCCGCCGTTGCAGGCGGGCGACCGCCTGCTTGGTCGCATTCAGCGTCAGCGGCGCGTGGCTGGCAACGAGGCGCGCGACCTCGTCAGCGCGTTTGTCGAGCGCGGCGAGATCGTCGACGATCTCGCCGAGCAGCCCGACATTTGCGGCCTCCGCCGCATCGACCAGCCGCGCAGTGAAGATCAGGTCCTTGACCCGCGCCGCACCAATCAGCGCGGTGAGACGGCTGACATTGGACATCGACAGGCAATTGCCGAGCGTGCGGGCGATAGGGAATCCGATCATGGTGCTGCGCGTGCCGATACGCAGGTCGCAGGCCGCGGCGATCCCTGCCCCGCCGCCGGTGCAGAAGCCGTTGATCGCCGCGATGGTCGGCACGCGGCATTGCTCCAGCGTGGTGAGCACCCGGTCGATCCGGTTCTCGTAGTCGATGGAATCCTGCGGCGTCTTGAATTCGCGGAACTGGTTGATGTCGGTGCCGGAGGCGAACGCCTTGTCGCCGGCCCCGCGCAGCACCAGCACCTTGATGGACCTGTCGTCATTGGCCTGCGCGCAGATGGCGGCGAGCCGCTCGTACATGGCGAAGGTGAAGGCATTGCGCGCCTGCGGGCGGTTGAAGGTGATCCGTCCGATCCCGTCCCTGCATTCAAAAACGAGGTCGTCCGCCGCTGTGGCCTGGTCCATTTCCTCGATCCCCCCATTGTTTTTTGCATTTTTGAATGCAAAAATTGGGAATTTCAAGATATAGATACCTAACTTTCGTCTAGCTGGTCACTTTTGCATTCAAAATAGAGATATCCCATGCTGCATGAGGAAGTCGTCGGCCGCATCCGCGACATTCTGCTCGACGGCGAGATCCCGCCGGGCGCGCGAATCCCCGAGCGCGAGCTGTGCGAGCGGCTCGACATCTCGCGCACGCCGCTGCGTGAAGCGCTCAAGGTGCTGGCTGCCGAAGGTCTTGTGCAGCTCCTGCCCCATCGCGGCTCGCGCGCGGCAAAACTGACCGACAAGGACATGCGCGACCTCTTCGAGGTCTGCCAGGGTCTCGAAGCGCTGGCGGGCGAGCTCGCCTGCGAGCGCATCAGCGATCGCGAGATTGCTGAGATCGCCGCGGCGCACGCGGCAATGGTGCAGCATTATCGCGAGGGCGACCTGATCCAGTATTATCGTGGCAACCGCGCCATCCACGAGGGCATCGTCGCTGCCGCCGGCAATCCCGTGCTTTCAGGACTCTACGCGTCCGTGACCGCGCGCATCCGCCGCGCGCGCTACGTCACGCCGATGACGCCACAGCGCTGGACCTTTGCGGTCAGCGAACACGAAGCCATCCTGAACGCACTCCAGCGCCGCGACGGCGCCGGCCTCTCCCACATCCTGCGCGCGCATCTGCGGCACAAGCGAGAAGAGGTGCTGCAGGCTGGGTTTGCGGAAACAGAGGCGAGCGAGCTCGCGCTGAAGATCGCCTGAGGCGGCGGCTCGCCTAGCACCCCAGTCTGTCGGCGATCCCGCCAAAGTCCTTGGCGACGATGTCCCAGTTGCCGGTCGCTTCGAAATCGAGCTTCTGCAACGGGCCATATTCGGTCGGCCGCGCGACGAACGCGGTCTTGAGGCCATTTTTCTGCGCGGCGGCGAGATCGCCATTGTGGGCGGCGACCATCATCACCTGCTCCGGCTCGAGGCACAGCAGCTTTGCGGCGCCGAGATAGGTTTCGGGATCGGGCTTGTAATGCTCGAACAGCTCGGCCGACATGATGAGGTCCCACGGCAGGCCCGCAAACTTCGCCATGTTGGTGAGCAGCGCGACGTTGCCGTTCGATAGCGGCGAGATCACGAATTTCGTCTTCAATCGTGTCAGGCCTGCAACGCTGTCGGGCCAGGGATTGAGGCGGTGCCAGCCCTTGGTGAGATAATCGAGATCGGCATCGGTGAGGCCCTTGATGGCAAATTGCTCGACCAGCTTCTCGAGCGAGCGGCGGTGCAGATCGTCGAGCATGACATAGCCGCGCTCGGGATGTTTGCGCACATCGTCCATCGAGGCCATGTACATGCCGCGCCAGCCATCGACGAGCGCGGTCCAGTCGGCGCTGATGCCGCGCTGCTTGCTCCACCACATGAAGTCGGTGATCAGGCTGGTGCGCCAGTCGACGACCGTGCCGAACACATCGAAGATCAGGGCTTTGACGGCGGAGAGATCGGACATGGCGATTTCCTGGTTGTTCTTGTTGTCATTCCGGGGCGATGCGCAGCATCGAACCCGGAATCCAGAAGTTGTGGCGCGAGATTCTCAGGTGCGCAATTGCGCACCATAGTTCTCGCTTCGCGAGCCCCGGAATGACCGAGAACATCAGTCCAAATGAAACTTCGCGAGCTCGCGGTGCTCGGCCTTGATGTAGCGCACGGTGCCGGTGACGGAGCGCATCACCACCGTCTCGGTCTCGATCACGCCGTCCTTGCGGAATTTTACGCCCGACAGCAGCGAACCCGTCGTCACGCCGGTGGCCGCGAACAGGCAGTCGCCGCGCGCCATGTCCTCGATGCCGTAGATCATCTTGGGATCGTTGACGCCCATCTTGGCGGCGCGTTCGCGCTTCTCGTCGGAATCGAGAATGAGCCGGCACTGCATCTGGCCGCCGATGCAGCGCAGCGCCACGGCCGCGAGCACGCCTTCCGGCGCGCCGCCGGTGCCGAGATACATGTCGACGCCGGTGTTGTCGGGGTCGGCGCAGTGGATCACGCCGGCAACGTCGCCGTCGGTGATGAGCCGCACGGCTGCTCCCGTCGAGCGCACGCTCTCGATGATGCTGGCATGGCGCGGACGGTCGAGCACCAGAACGGTGATGCCTGCAGGCGTCACGCCCTTGGCCTTGGCCAGGCGACGGACGTTATCGGCAGGGCTCGCATCGAGCTCGACGACACCCTTGTCGTAGCCGGGACCGATCGCAAGCTTCTGCATGTAGACGTCGGGGGCGTGCAGCAGCGTACCGCCGTCGGCCATCGCCATGGTGGCGATCGAGCCCGGCATGTTCTTGGCGCACAGCGTGGTGCCTTCGAGCGGATCGACCGCGATGTCGACTTCCGGACCGGCATTCAGGCCGACCTTCTCGCCGATATAGAGCATCGGCGCCTCGTCGCGCTCGCCCTCGCCGATGACGATCTCGCCGTCGATCGGCAGGCGGTTGAGCTCGCGCCGCATCGCATCGACCGCGGCCTGGTCGGCCGGCTTCTCCTGCCCATGCCCGCGCAACCGCGCCGACGACACTGCCGCCCGCTCCGTCACGCGCACGATCTCAAGCGTGAGGATGCGCTCGAGCAAGGCGTGCGGGGGGACTTCAATATGGGTCGACATCGGCTCACTCCTTCAAATCGGTTCGGGACAGGATCCCTGCCCGCGTCAACTCGCAACCTCAGCGGTTCGTTCGAACCGCATAGTCTAGTTCTTCTCAATCCGTATGACCTGCGGCCGTCCGCTGATCACCTTGTCCTTCTGCACGGCGGCGAGCGCGCGGCGCACGGCGTCCTCATGCGTGGCGTAGGTGATCAGGATGACGGGCACGGGCACGGCTTTGCCATTGGCCGGGGCGGCGCCGCCATTGGGATGGCGCTGCACGATCGACTCGATCGAAATCTTCTGCTCCGCGAGCCGGGTGGCGATCGCAGCCGCGGTGCCCGGAAAATCGCGCGCCAGAAGGCGGATGTAGTAGCCGCCTTCGTGCCGCTCCATCGGCGCCTTCTTGGTGTCGCGCAGTTGCGCGATCGGCCGGCCGAACGGATTGGCGCGAATGCCGCGCGCGACGTCGGCGATATCGGCAACGACGGCGGACGCGGTCGCAGCACCGCCGGCGCCGGGACCGACCAGCGTGATCGGCGGAATGCCCTCGCCATCGATCGTGACCGCGTTGGTGACACCCATCACCTGCGCGATCGAGGATGTCTTGGGAACCATGGTCGGATGCACGCGCTGCTCGATGCCCTTGGCGGTGCGAACGGCAACGCCGAGCAGCTTGACGCGGTAACCGAGATCAGCGGCTGCGCGCAGATCTTCCGGCGCGATGGAGGAGATGCCTTCGACATACACCGCGCTTTGAGCAACTTTCGTGCCGAAGGCGAGGCTGGCGAGAATGGCGAGCTTCTGCGCGGTGTCGTGGCCGTCGACGTCGAAGGACGGATTGGCCTCGGCATAGCCGAGCCGCTGCGCATCCTTGAGACACTCGGCGAAGGACAGGCCCTCCTGCTCCATTCGGGTCAGGATATAGTTACAGGTGCCGTTGAGGATGCCGTAGACGCGGTTGATGCCGGTTCCGGCGAGCCCTTCGCGCAACGTCTTGATGACGGGGATCGCGGCGCCGACGGCTGCCTCGAAATTCAGCGCGCCGCCATGCTTTTCGGCGGCTTTTGCCAGTTTCAAACCGTGCTTCGCAAGCAGCGCCTTGTTCGCGGTGACGACCGACTTGCCGGCGTTGAGCGCAGCTTCGACTGCGGACAGCGCGGGATCGCCGGCGCCGCCCATCAGTTCGACGAAGCAGTCGACCTCCGGATGCGTGGCGAGCGCAAGCGGATCCTTGGCCCATTCGACGCCACGCAGATCGATGTTGCGCTTCTTCGCCTTCGAGCGCGCGGTGACGGCGACGACACGAATGCCGCGGCCGCTGCGGCCGGCGAGCACGCGGGCCTGGGTCTCGATCAAACGGATAACTTCGGCGCCCACGGTGCCGAGCCCCGCTATGCCCACTTTCAGGGGTGCAACCATGATGCTTTAGTGAACCTGCAGAAGAGAATTAGCGCCTGTTGGCGAGCGGAACGACGTTGTGCAACGTTTCGAGGCCGCTTTCAAGGAAGCGGCGCACGCCGCGCGCGGCCTGCCTGATCCGTTGCTCGTTTTCCACCATGGCGATGCGGACATATCCTTCACCATGCTCGCCGAATCCGACGCCGGGCGAGACCGCGACGCCTGATTTCTCCACCATCAGGGTTGCGAATTGCATGCTGCCGACGCTGCGGAACGCTTCGGGCAGCGGCACCCAGGCAAACATCGACGCTTCCGGCGGCGGGATCTCCCAGCCGGCGCGGCCGAACGATTCCACCAGCGCATCGCGCCGCTTGCGATAGGTGTCACGCATTTCCTTGATGCAATCGTCGGGACCGTTCAGCGCAGCGGTCGCTGCGACCTGCACGGGCGTGAACGCGCCGTAATCGAGATAGGATTTGACCCGGGCGAGTGCTGCGATCACGCGATCATTGCCGACCGCGAAGCCCATGCGCCAGCCGGCCATCGAATAGGTCTTCGACATCGAGGTGAACTCGACGGTCACGTCGATCGCACCGGGCACCTGCAGCACCGAGGGCGGCGGATTGCTCTCGTCGAAATAGACTTCGGCGTAAGCGAGATCGGACAGGATCAGGATCTCGTGCTTCTTCGCGAACGCGACGAGGTCCTTGTAGAAATCCAGGCTCGCGACATAGGCCGTCGGGTTCGAGGGATAGCAGACCACGAGCGCGAGCGGCTTCGGGATCGAATGCACGATCGCCCGCTCCACCGCCTCGAAGAATTGCGGCGTCGGCTCCGACGGCACCGAGCGGATCACGCCGCCCGCCATCAAGAAGCCGAAGGCGTGAATCGGATAGCTCGGGTTCGGACAGAGGATGACGTCGCCCGGCGCGGTGATCGCCTGCGCCACGTTGGCAAAGCCTTCCTTCGAGCCGAGCGTCGCCACCACCTGGGTGTCGGGGTTGAGCTTCACGCCGAAGCGGCGCTCGTAATAGGCGGCCTGGGCCCGGCGCAGGCCGGGGATGCCGCGGGAGGCCGAGTAGCGGTCGGTGCGCGGCTTGCCCAGCGTCTCCTTGAGCTTCTCCAGCACATGCGGCGGAGCCGGCAGGTCCGGGTTGCCCATGCCGAGATCGATGATGTCGGCGCCGGCATTCCGCGCGGCCGCCTTGGCCCGGTTGACCTGCTCGAAGACGTAAGGCGGAAGGCGGCGGATGCGGTAAAATTCGTCCATGGCTCTCTGGGCTCCGGGCAACCGGTCAGGACAGAATCGAAGGGCGACAAACACCCTTCGAGGAGACCTCGCCTCGCGCCGAAAATCACCCACAATCAAATACTTGGAGTGAATTTCGGCGACGCGGACTGAACTCCTTCGCCCTGACTCTCGGCTGAATTGAGGTCTTTTTAGCACGGAGTAGCGGGGGCGCCAGCGATTACCTTGCAGCTCGCTGCGGCCGTCCAGTTGCTGCCAGCCGCCCTATTTGGCGTCCTTTGCGGCAACGGACTGGCGGTCGCGGGCCGCGGCTAGCTCCGCCTCGATCTTGGCGCGCTGGTCCGGTGGGATGATGGCCTGATCGCGGTCCGGCGGCAGATCGTGCACCGGAAGGTAAGCGCCAGGCTCCCTCGGATGAGCCTGCGCGTCGGCGGGTGTGTAGTCGGCCAATTGACTCGAGCAGCCGCCCAAGGCAAGCGCTGCGATCAGCAGCGCGCCAGACACCGGCAGCGACTTTTGCAGGTCCCACAACGCCAACACTTGGGAATTCCCCTACTCGTCCCAATGCAAGGCTGCCGGTAACTTAACCAACAACCTGCCCAAGCTCAAACCATTGCTGCCCACAAATGGTACGAGCGAGAAATCATCCAAGGCCCACGGGACGAGAGGTGCACTGCGATTGTGACAAAAGCAAGAAGCCTTGTCGCACTGCAGCACATCTTCGCGCCCGTTTGGCGTGAAACCAGCGAGCTTCGCGGTGACGAATACGGAATGAATCGTTACTGTTGTCCTCATGAGTACCGCCACGACCGACACGCCCAAGTCCGGCTCGACGTCCGGGACAAAGTCTGAAACGAAGTTCGATGCGGAAGCCTTCGCGATGAATGTCGCGCGGGCGATGGAGAGCGGCGGCAAGGCGCTCGCCGCGTATCTGAAGCCGCGCGAGAGCGGCGAAGTGCAGGATCGTCCGCCAGCCGAGCTTACCGAGGTCGTCAAGACTTTCACCTCGGTCGCCGAATATTGGCTGTCGGACCAGTCGCGTGCATCCGACGTCCAGACCAAGCTCGCCAAGGACTATCTCGATCTCTGGGGCTCGGCGGCGCGACGGATGGCCGGCCAGGAGGCGCAACCCGCGATCGCGCCCTCGCCGCGCGACAAGCGCTTTGCCGATCCGGAATGGAAGTCGAACCAGTTCTTCGACTTCATGATGCAGCTCTATCTGCTCACCAGCAAATGGGCGCAGGAGCTGGTGCAAGACGCCGAGCTCGATCCGGCGACCCGCCGCAAGGCCGAGTTCTACGTCCAGCAGGTCACCAACGCGATCTCGCCCTCGAACTTCGTGCTGACCAATCCGGAAGTGCTGCGCGAGACGGTTGCGAGCAGCGGCGAGAACCTCGCGCGCGGCCTGACCATGCTGGCGGAGGACATTGCCGCCGGCAAGGGCATGCTGAAGATCCGCCAGTCCAACCCGGACAATCTCGTCGTCGGCGTCAACATGGCGACGACGCCGGGCAAGGTGATCTACCAGAACGAAATGATGCAGCTGATCCAGTATTCTCCGACCACGGAGACGGTGCTGCGCACGCCGCTGCTGATCGTGCCGCCCTGGATCAACAAGTTCTACATCCTCGATCTCAAGCCGGAGAAATCCTACATCAAGTGGTGCGTCGACCAGGGCATCACCGTGTTCGTGATCTCATGGGTCAACCCCGACAAGCGCCTCGGCGCCAAGAGCTGGGAAGACTACATGAAGCAAGGTCCGCTCACGGCGATGGACGTGATCGAGAAGATCACCGGCGAGATGAAGGTTCACACGGCCGGCTATTGCGTCGGCGGCACCATGCTCGCAACCACGCTGGCCTGGCTCGCCGAGAAGCGCCGTCAGCGCGTGACCTCGGCGACGTTCTTTGCCGCCCAGGTGGATTTCACCCATGCCGGCGATCTCCTCGTCTTTGTCGACGAGGAGCAGATCGCGGCGCTCGAGCAGGACATGAAGGCGTCAGGCGTGCTCGAAGGCTCGAAGATGGCGATGGCCTTCAACATGCTGCGCTCCAACGATCTGATCTGGTCCTACGTCGTCAGCAACTACCTCAAGGGCCAGCAGCCGAGCGCGTTCGACCTGCTGCACTGGAATTCCGACGCGACGCGGATGACCCAGGCGAACCATTCCTATTATCTGCGCAACTGCTACCTGGAGAACAGGCTGTCGACCGGCACCATGGTGCTCGACAACACGCTGCTCGACCTCTCCAAGGTCAAGGTGCCCGTCTACAACCTCGCCACGCGCGAGGACCACATCGCGCCGGCGGAATCGGTGCTGTACGGCTCGCAATTCTTCGGCGGCCCCGTGAAGTACGTCCTGTCGGGCTCCGGCCACATCGCCGGCGTCGTCAATCCGCCGGCCTCGAACAAGTACCAGTACTGGACCAACGACAACATCAAGGCCGCCAATGTCGCGGAGTGGATGAAGGGCGCGGTCGAGCACAAGGGCTCATGGTGGCCGGACTGGCGCGAATGGCTGGGCGGGCTCGATCCGGAGGAAGTGCCGGCACGCAGCGTCGGAAGCGAAGCGTGGCCCCCGATCGAGGACGCGCCCGGCAGCTATGTCAGGGTTCGCGCATAGCGCGACGGCGCGCGTTTTCGTATAAGCTCACGGCATCGATTTTGGAGGGGACCGGGTTATGACGCGTGAATTGTTCTGGCTGACCTGTACGGTGATCCTGACCGGGATCCTCTGGATTCCCTACACCATCAACCGCTGCCAGGTTCGCGGGCTCGGTGGCGCCATGGCCAACCCCTCGCGCGGCGACAAGCCGCATGCCGAATGGGCCAACCGGTTGATGTTCGCGCATGACAATGCGGTCGAGAACCTCGTGCTGTTCGCGCCGCTGGTGCTGATCCTGAATGCGATCGACTATTCCTCGAAATGGACGGTGCTCGCCTGCGTGGTCTATTTCTGGGCGCGCGTCGCGCACCTGATCGTCTATGCGCTCGGCATCCCGGTGTTCCGCACGATCGCCTTCACCGTCGGCTTTGCCGCGCAGGCCGTGCTGGCGCTGGCGATCTTCAAGGTGCTCTGACCGCGCCGCGGACGCGCGGCAGCGCCTAGCCAATGCATCGAGAACCCACCAGGGATTTTCTCCAGTTCCAGGATCTGAGCGCGGACACGATCGGATCGATCCTGGACCGTGCGCAAATCCTCGCGGCGGCCTGGCGCGACCGCGTGATGCCGCAAACGCTAGCCGGAAAGCGTATCGCGCTCATCGTCGACGATGGCGGATGGCGGAATACCACCGCCTTCGACCTCGGCATCCAGGCGATGGGCGGCCTCTGCGTGCATTCGCCCGTCAGGCTCAATGCCGCTGAAGCCACGGCGGATCTGGCGGCATATCTCGACAATTGGTTCGACATGCTGGTTGTGCGCACGCGGGAGCTGTCGGCTCTGCAAGAGCTCGCGGTCAGCGCGGAAGCGCCAGTCATCAATGCCAGAACGCGGTCAAACCATCCGTGCGAAACGCTCGGCGATCTCGCCTATGTCAGGAGCAAGAGAGCGGGCCTCGACGGCTTGAAGGTGGTCGGCGTTGCACCGGATGCCAACATCCTCCGGTCCTGGGTTGAAGCCTCGATCGCCCTGCCGATCCAGGTGACCCAAATCTATCCGGCGGAGTGGCATATCAGGGACATCGCGAGCCCGCACTTTTCGGCAAGCATCGATCTCGACGCCCTGCACGACGCGGACGTGATCATCACCGATTGCTGGCTTGACGGCGCGCATAAGGATCAACTCGCCCGCTACCGGATATCCGCTTCGCTGCTCGACAAATGCCGCAGCGAGGTGATGTTCCTCCCCTGCCCGCCAGTGACGAGGGGCCAGGAGGTGACGCCTGACGCGATGAGCCACGCTGCCTGTCAGAGCGCTGCCGCGAAGGCCTATCTGCTACATCTGCAAAACGCGCTGCTGGAATGGGTCGCAGGCTGAGCAGCCTCAGCGATGAAGGATGGGCCCCGGCTCAGCAGCGCACCGCTTCACGCTGCGCTGCGTCCGGGGCACGAGCAAGCCCTACTCCTCCGGCAGGCCCAGCATCAGCCGCATGTTCTGCACGGCTGCGCCCGAGGCGCCCTTGCCGAGATTGTCCAGCCGCGCGACCAGCACCGCCTGATGGTACTTGTCGCTGGCAAAGACGTAGAGCTCGAGCCTGTTGGTCTCGTTGAGAGCCTCCGGCTCCAGCTTGCCGCTCTTGGTCGCCTCGTTCTGCAGCGGCATTGCCGAGACGTATTTCGAGCCGGCGTAGCGCTTGGCTAGCGCTGCTTGCAGGTCGGCCCCTGTGGGCTTGCCGGGCAGTGTGTCGAGCTGGAGCGGCACGGAGACCAGCATGCCTTGCCGGTAATTGCCGACCGAGGGAATGAAGATCGGACGCCGCGTCAGGTGCGAATAGAGCTGCATTTCCGGCAGATGCTTGTGCTCGAAGCCGAGGCCGTAGAGCTCGAAGGACGGCGCGCTGCCGTCTTCGAAGCTTGCGATCATCGACTTGCCGCCGCCGGAATAACCGCTCACTGCATTGATGGTGACGGGATGGTCAGGCGGCAACAGGCCGGCATCGACGATCGGCCGCAGCAGCGCGATTGCGCCGGTCGGATAGCAGCCGGGATTGGAGACCTTCTTCGCGGCCTTGATCTTGCCGGCCTGGTCCGGCGCCAGCTCCGCAAAGCCGTAGGCCCAATCAGGCGCGACCCGGTAGGCCGTCGAGGCGTCCAGCACCTTCGGTCCCGAGGCGCCCATGCTGTCGATCAGCGCGACCGTCTCCTTGGCGGCATCGTCAGGCAGGCAGAGGATGACGAGATCGACCTCCTCCATCAGCGCCTTCTTGGCCGCAGGGTCCTTGCGCTTGTCGGGATCGATGCTCTTGACCACGACCTCCGCCACATCGGCGAGGCGCTCGCGGATGCCGAGCCCGGTGGTGCCGGAGCCACCGTCGACGAACACGGTGGCGGGCTTCTTCGCGGCATTGTTGGTCGGGGCTTTCGCGGCTTCAGTGAGGCTCATGGTACGCTCCTTTCGAGCATGGTTTCGTTCGCGAAGGCCTCCGGCCTCACGTCCTGCATCAGTTGCGCGATCTCCCGCGCGTCGGCATTGGCTTGCGCGCCGAGCGCGTTGGCGATCGCCATGTAATCGGCGTCGGATTTGTGCTGGTTGAGCTTGAAGCTGCCTTCGACCTCTTCAACCGTCATGACCAGACCCACGATCCCCTTCTTCAGCGCCGCGAGCCGGCCGGCCGTCATCTTGCCCGACGTCCACGGCTTCTTCGGCAACAGCCAGCTCTCGAAGATGTCGCTGAGCGTGTCGATCTGCACCGCGAGTTCGCGATCGGACAACAATTTCACCGGGCCGCTCAGATGCACCGACTGGTAGAGCCAGGTCGGCACCTGATCCGGCGAGACGTACCAGTCTGGCGACACATAGGCATCCGGGCCGTTGACCGCGAGCAGCCAGGAGGTCTCGCCATCCGCCAACTTTACCAACGGATTGTGACGGGCAACATGAAAGGCGGCCTGCGGCGTGCCGTCGGCGGCATAGGTCAGGTAGAACGGCAACGGCGACGCAATCGGCTTGTGGCCGTCGAAGGCGCACATGGTGCCGAAGCCGCGCTCGCCCGCGAATTTCAGGCTCGCCGCGCGGTCCGGCTTGAAATGGGGTGGCGTGTACATCGTGGTCTCCTGCTGGGCCTCCTTGGGGGGCCGCCGGATCAGATCGCGCTGACAGGAGAGAGAATGCCGCGGATCGGATCCAGCGGCAAAGACGATGATCTCAAACGCGATCGACCGCCCAAACCGCTAAAGAGCGGCGGCGGCGACGGGCGAACAGGATGGTCGCGGCGTTGATCATGGGGCGCGGCTATAAGGCCAAATCGGCCCATCGTCAAGGATTTGGAACCGTCATTCCACGCCGCCACCGCCTTGCCGTCACTACCATCTGGCCAGCCCGAGATGGCTGAAGAGTTTCCCCCAGAAGGAACTCCCGCGCGTCAGCTCGTAAAGATGAGCGCCAGCTTGCTCGTTTCCGCGATCGTACGCTTTGGTGTACCACTTGATCGCCTGCTGTGCGTCCTTCGGCACGCCGGTGCCACTCTCATAGGCCCAGCCGAGATTGTATTGAGCCAAGCTGTCGTTTTGGTCGGCGGCCATGCGCAGCAGGGATATGCCCTTGGCAAGATCCTGCGGCACGCCCTGGCCTTTGATGTGCAACAGACCGAGACTCATCTGCGCGTAGGCGGAGCCCTGCTCCGCCGCCCGCGAAAACAGATCCGAAGCCATGGCAAAGTCCTGGGGAACACCACGACCGTCCCGGTACATGGCGGCAAGGCGCGCTTGGCTATAGGCCTTACCCTGCTCCGCAGCCTTGGAGTACCAATCGGCCGCCTGCTTCTCGTCGCGAAGCTGCCGCGGACCCGTTTCCTGAAGGTAAGCAAGCTGCTCTTGGCTATAGGGATCGCCTTGCTCAGCGGCTAGGCGAAACCATTTGACCGCCTCCCCGGCGTCGCGCTTGATCCCGCTTCCGTCCCGATACATCGCCCCGAGATGGGCCTGAGCACGGGCGTTGCCGATCTCGGCGAGCGGTTTCAACAGCTCCATCGCGCGTTCGAAATCATGGGCGAGATATGCGTTCGCGCCGTCGGTATAGTCGGCGCTGACCTCGACGACCGAGGCGGCTCCCTTCGGGGTCAGACCGATCGGCCCGTACTTGAACTCGTCGAGCTTGTCGAACCCCTTCTCGATGGCCGGACCAAACTCCGCCGGGCAGACCGGTGCGTCGAGCGTAAGGCGAAGAAGCGCATTGGAGCGGATGGTTCGGCCATCGACGGCGATGGTGCCATTCACCTCGATCCGGCCATGGACTTCAGCGTTGCCCGTTCTGCCTTCGAACGTCGCCGAATAGGCGATCGGTGCCGGTTTCTCGTAAAAGAACGTGTTCTCGGGAACCGTGAGTGAAGCGACCTCGCGGTACTCCATCGGTCGGCAGACAAAAGGCCGTCCATTCGTCTGGCGCGCGACCAGCCGCAGGAGCGATTGTCTTGGATCGGTCAGAGGCAGCATCCTGACGTGCGCGGGCCGGTCGAGAGCGACGGGTTTGCTGATCTGGAACGTTGATGTGATCGCGTAGTCGTCTGTCAGCTCGCGTGGATTTGGATAGGTGTAATCGCCGGTGCCGGTCAGACCGGCCTGCTCGATCAGCTTCCTGGCGGCCATGCGCCGGTCTTGATCATCGAGTCCCTGCGCGAGCGTGCGCCCTATTTGCGCGCCGACGCCGGTGCCAGACAGGATCGAGCGGACCTCGCGTTTCCCATCATTGCCGAGGACGTATTCCGTTTCAGCAGCCATCCGGAAGCGCTCCGGACCAGCCATGGGGATGCGGCCCAAAGTGCCCTTGTCGATGTTGAGAACCGGCTTGCCCGCGAGGTTCGGCGGCAGGGAGCCGAAGGCGAACAGCGAAGCGGTCGGATCGAGATATTGGTCGATCTCCGGGACATAGGCGATCGCGTGGTCGAAATTCGGCGTGGCGACTTCGGTGAGCGTGTATCTTGCGTCCGAGTTCACCGCGACAAGATTGGCTTCGATGCCGTTGGCAGCAAGCAACGCCTTGAACAGCGTCGCATGCGCCTTGCAATCGCCGTAGCGCGACGCAAGCACAGCCGAGGCAGGCTGCGACGTCCAGCCGCCGTCCTCGAGCCCGATCCCGACGTAGCGGATGTTTCGAGCGACCCAATTGTAGAGGCGCTCAACCTTCGCGCGCGTGCCGACGGCGTCGCCGATTATCTCCCGCGACAGTCGCATCAGCCTCTCGTCCGGTCGCGCCATCGGTGCGTTGCGTGCGTTCAGCATCGCCGCGAAAGCGGAATAGTCAGCAAACGTGCTGACCTCGAAACGCTCGGCATCGGCGAGCGTCTCGTCGTCGATCTGGCGGGGTCTGGGCGCGTCCTGCTTGAAGCGCACGTGATGCACGATCCGATCGTTCACCCGCTCTTCACGATGTTCGACATTGCGCAACGCGACCCGCAATGGCCTGGATGCCGGTCCATCAACGGTGACTTCGAGCAATTCGGGGGGCTGGCTCACCGGCTCGCTCCAGGAACGCGCAAACTCACCTGGAAATCTCGGCTGTTTCGCCTTGTAGACCAGACGTCCGCGGATGCTGTCGCCGGGAGCAACATGGGGATAGGCGATGATCCTGTTGCGAACCTCGTCGAAATAGGGCGAAGAGGAATCTGTCGACGCCGGTTGATCGCGGATGGCGCGCTCATCGACCTCGATCACGGTTCCGTCGACCTTGAGAGTGGCAAGCGCCATCGACGACAAATCGTCAAAATAGCTGTTGTACTGAAAACTCTGCTGCGCGATCGCCTCGGCGCCCTTCTCGTCGAGCGCCTTGATTTCGAACTCAAAGACCTCCGTACTCAGCCCCTTCTCGTCGAATGTAACGGCGTAGCGCGCCACCGTTCGCCGCCAGCCCGGATCGACCCAGCCGGGCCGATCAGCGCCGGATGATTCAGCGGCATACGATTTCATGCATGGCGAGGCGAGGAGCAACGCCACCAGGAAAGCTGAACAAACGCGTCCGATCATATGCTGAGCGCTCGGCTGTCAAATCGGCCGCTCAACTAGCAGGCGAAAATTACCAGCCGCACTCTCGAAAAGAACGACTTTTAAATTTCTTCCGCTCGCGTGCGGGTCGACTTGTCCCGGGCCCGCTCAGATCACCCGCCAGAGCCATTCCATGATCGTCGCGATCACGTCGCCGAACAGCAGGAGCGCCGCCGACCAGACCAGGGCGGAGACGAAATTGGCGGCCTGAAAGCTCCAGTAAGGCATCTCGAAAATGCCGGCTGCCAGCGGCACCGAGGCACGCAAGGGGCCGAAGAAGCGACCGATGAAAATGCTGGGCACGCCCCAGCTGCGGACAAACGCCTCGCCCCTGGGCAGGATTTCCGGATAGCGCGAGAGCGGCCACATCTGCGCGACCTGCTCCTTGTAGCGATAGCCGAACCAGTAGGAGACCCAGTCGCCGAGGGCGGCGCCGATCGCGCCGGCGATCCAGATCGGATAGAAGCTGATGCCGCTCGCCCCGATCAGCGCGCCGATGGCGACCAGCGCCCCCCAGGCGGGGATCAGCAACGAGATGAAGGCCAGCGATTCCCCGAATGCCAGCAGGAACACGATCGGAGTAGCCCAGGCCTGGTGAAGGCGCACGAAATCGGCCAGTGCGTGCGCATACTGCTCCATTCCGAAAATAGCCTTCCCGCCCCGCCTCGAGGTCCTGCCAGATGGAAAAGACTGGTAAGCCAATGGCTTGTGTGACATCAAGTCACAAAGCCCCGGCCTGGGCCAGCCAGGCCGTCAAATTGCCGGGACTTGGTTAGCTTGCGGCGTAAATTCGCCGGCATTAGCTCCCAACGACTCCCCGGGGACGACCCCGGCGGTGACCTTTGCCGGCCAGCCGTGGCATAGTCGCCTCAACCGATTCGCCGCTTGCGCGACCCTCAAAACGCATCAAGATATATGTCCAAGCAATTGAAAACTAAAGCCAAAGACGATTTGTTCGAAGGCAATGAGCCGAAGGGACGCGCCGCCGCGGTGAAGGCGGCTCCGCGGGTAAGCGGTGGCGAAGCCGATTACACGGCTGCCGACATCGAGGTGCTCGAAGGCCTGGAACCGGTGCGGCGCCGGCCCGGCATGTATATCGGCGGCACCGACGAGAAGGCGCTCCATCACCTCTTCGCCGAAGTCATCGACAATTCGATGGACGAGGCGCTGGCAGGCCACGCGACCTTCATCGGCGTCGAACTCTCCGCAGACGGTTTTCTCACCGTCACCGACAATGGCCGCGGCATCCCGATCGATCCGCATCCGAAGTTCCCGAAGAAGTCGGCGCTCGAAGTCATCATGTGCACGCTGCATTCGGGCGGCAAGTTCGACAGCAAGGTCTATGAGACCTCGGGCGGCCTGCACGGCGTCGGCATCTCCGTGGTGAACGCCCTCTCCTCGCGTCTCGAGGTCGAGGTCGCGCGCAGCCAGAAGCTCTACCGCATGAGCTTCGAGCGCGGCCATCCCAAGGGCAAGCTCGAGGATCTCGGCAAGGTCAACAACCGGCGCGGCACGCGCGTGCGCTTCAAGCCCGACACCGACATCTTCGGCGCCAAGGCCGCGTTCAAGCCGCAGCGCCTGTTCAAGATGACGCGATCGAAGGCCTATCTGTTCGGCGGCGTCGAGATCCGCTGGAACTGCGCGCCCGAGCTGCTCAAGGGCGTCGAGGACGTGCCGGCGGAAGCAACCTTCCACTTCCCCGGCGGCCTCAAGGATTATCTGGCCGCTGCGATCCACGCCGACACGCTGGTTCACCCGGACATCTTCTCCGGCAAGTCCGGACGCAACGGCGCGCACGGGGCCTGCGAATGGGCGGTGGCCTGGACTGCGGACGCCGACGGCTTCCTGTCCTCCTACACCAACACGGTGCCGACGCCCGACGGCGGTACGCACGAATCCGGCCTGCGCAGCGCGCTCTTGCGCGGCCTGAAGGATCACGCCGAGCGCGTCGGCCAAGGCAAGCGCGCCTCGTCCATCACCTCGGAAGACGTGATGGTGGGCGCGGCGGTGATGCTCTCGGTGTTCGTGCGCGAGCCTGAATTCCAGGGCCAGACCAAGGATCGGCTGGCCACCGCCGAAGCGCAGCGCATCGTCGAGCAGGCGATGAAGGATCCGTTCGACCATTGGCTGTCGGGCAATCCGAACATGGCCAACAGGCTGCTCGACTTCGTGATCGACCGCGCCGAAGAGCGGCTGCGTCGTCGCCAGGAAAAGGAGACCGCCCGCAAGACCGCCGGCAAGAAGCTGCGCCTGCCCGGCAAGCTCGCCGATTGCACCGACGCCGGCACCGACGGCTCCGAGCTCTTCATCGTCGAGGGTGACTCGGCCGGCGGCAGCGCCAAGCAGGCGCGCGACCGCAAGACCCAGGCCGTGCTGCCGCTGCGCGGCAAGATCCTCAACGTGGCTTCCGCCGGCAAGGACAAGCTCACCGCGAACGCGCAGCTCTCCGATCTCGTGCAGGCGATCGGCTGCGGCCAGCTTTTGCAATATCGCGAAGAGGATCTGCGCTAYCAGCGCATCATCATCATGACCGATGCCGACGTCGACGGCGCACACATCGCCTCGCTCCTGATCACCTTCTTCTACCGGCAGATGCCGAAGCTGATCGACGAAGGACACCTCTTCCTCGCAGTGCCGCCGCTCTACAAGCTCACCCACGGGCAGAAGTCGGTTTACGCGCGCGACGACAAGCACAAGGACGAGCTGATCAAGAGCGCCTTCAACGCCAACGCCAAGGTCGAGGTGAACCGCTTCAAAGGCCTCGGCGAGATGATGCCGGCGCAGCTCAAGGAAACCACCATGGACCCAGCTAAGCGGACGCTGCTCAAGGTGGTCCTGCTGCCCGACGACCGCGACACCACGGCAGATTCCGTCGAGCGCCTGATGGGCACCAAGGCCGAGGCGCGTTTTGCCTTCATCTCCGACAAGGCCGAATTCGCCAGCGACGAGCTGCTCGACGTCTAAAACGGTGATTCCCGCTCAAAAGCCCCGGCCTGAAGCCGGGGCTTTTTCATTTTCGGGGTGATGGTGCGGGTTTTTCCCGATGATTCACCCCCGGCAATCCCTCCCCGAAAGGACGACTCAGCCAAAGACTCACCCGAACAGGCGGGCACCCAGGCTGAGGCAGGATTGCCTCCATTTCGGACAAAGGCGGATTCCTAACGAAAACTTATCCCTGACCACGGATGCAAAAATCCATATAACTAATTGAAATTACATAGATTCCTTCGGCGTTCATGACGTCGTCACAGAACCCGGCCGAGAGGCGTTTTCCAGCGACTGTGCCTGCCCTGCAACAGCATTTCGGCGAGAACCGTCTATATTCGGGGCATCAGATCACACGGACTTCAGTGCGCTCGCGCCTGCTACGAACCAAGGTTGGGGATTTTATCATGAAGAAGATTGCACTCGCACTGACCGCGATTGCGGCGATGACCGGTTCGGCTTCGGCGGCTGACCTTGCAGCCCGTCCCTATGTCAAGGCCCCGATGGTTGCTCCGGTCGCCAACTGGACCGGCTTCTACCTGTTCGGTGGCGCCGGCGGCGGCCTCTCGAACTCCGACCAGTACATCCAGACGACCGCTGGCCCGGTTCCGTTGACCATCACCCAGCGCCAGGGCGGTTCGGGCTGGTTCGGCACCGTCGGTGCCGGCTACGACTGGCAGTTCAACAGCACCTGGGTCGCCGGCCTGTTCGCTGACGGTCAGTTCGGCAGCATCCGTGCCACCGTGCAGGATCCGATCGCTGGCTGGACCGGCAACCAGAAGCTCCAGGACTCCTGGGCCGTCGGTGCTCGCCTCGGCTGGCTGGTCGCTCCGAACGTTCTCTCCTACGTCAACGGCGGCTACTCTGGCGCCCACTTCAGCAGCACCAACTTCATGACCCTCGCTGGTGCCCCGGCTGGCGCCCACCTCAACGGCTTCAACCGGAACGGGTGGTTCATCGGCGGCGGCGTCGAGAACAGCCTGAACATCTTCGGCATCTCCTCGCCCGGCTGGTTCATGAAGACCGAGTACCGTTCGGCCTTCTACAACACCAGGACCCAGAACGAGCTGGTCGACGGCACCAACGCGCTGGTCGGCCGCGACGTTCGCGCCAACAGCTGGAACCAGACGATCTCGACCTCGCTGGTCTACCGCTTCAACTGGACCGGTCCGGTCGTCGCGAAGTACTGATCTGATCTCGACTTGAGAGACGTCAAAGCCCCGGTTTCGCCGGGGCTTTTTCGTTGTGAGGCTTTTTCGTTTTGAGGCTTTGCTAGCGCGCGACGCTCATTTTCAGCGAGCGGTAGGCTCCCACCAGCTGGGTTTCGATGGCACCCCAGTCAGCCTCGGTGATCCCCTCACCGCGCGCATCGCGGTACGCCATCGCTTGGGCCCGTATGACGCCGAATTGCCTGATACCCGAATCGTCCGCGCTCTTGCCATAGGTCAGCGCCGCCACACGCGCGATGGTCAGGCCATAGTCGTTCGCAGACACCGCCTCGCGGCGCGCCTGCCACCAGTCGAGCTCAAGACGGGCGACCTCGCTGACGTCGAACGCCGCAGGCGCGGCCGGCGCAAAATCCGCGTAGTAGGCGACAAGAGCCGGCAGGGCCGCATCGGCGTCCCGCCGTGACCGCGTCGGCTGGAACGTCCGGGCGGCTTCGGCAGCGCTGAGCGCGATATGCAGGCTCCTGAACGGCGAGAAGCCGAACTGCGTCCGGGTCGAGGCGTAGAGATGATAAAACAACGCGGCATAGCGCTTGTCGTAATAGTCGCGCCACATCGCGGTCTCGAGCCGCGCCATCTCCGGGGGATCGAACGACCGCAGGTCCGCCTGGCGCGGAATGACGGCATAGGCCGCGGCCAGCGCGGCCACGGCCGTGGTGATCAGGATCGTCTTGCGCACGGACATGCGTCCCTCCCGCGGCCTTGCATCCGCAGCCATTGTACCTGAACCGAAGCTACGGCTAGTCTTGCGGGAAGTTTTCGTGGCCTGCGGCGGTCGTTGACGCCGTGGATCGCGACAGAACAGTCCAATGGGAGGAATGCATGCGCAGATTTCTGCTTGTCGCAGGCCTGTTTGCTCTTGCTATCGGGCTGCTCTGGATCGGGCAAGGCACGGGCACCGTCGCCTGGCCGCGATCGAGCTTCATGATCAACCAGCTGCAATGGGCCGGCTATGGCGCGGCCATGGCAGGCTTCGGGCTGGTGCTGATCTGGCAAAGCAACCAATAGAAGAAACCAGGACGTGAAAGCATGACATCCAACCGRTTCGATCTCCGCGGCAAGGTCGCGATCGTCACAGGAGGCAATGGCGGCATTGGACTCGGCCTCGCGCACGGGCTTGCCGATGCGGGCGCCGATATCGCTGTGGTCGGTCGCAACGAGACCAAATCGGCCGCTGCCGTCGCCGATCTCAAGGCGCGCGGCGTGAAGGCGATATCCGTCGTCACTGATGTCACCGACAAGGCCGCCGTGGCGGCGATGATCGACCGCGTGGTCAAAGAGCTCGGCCGCATCGACATCCTGATCAACAACGCCGGCATGAGCATCCGCAAGCCGCCGCACGAGCTCGAGCTCGACGAGTGGAACAAGGTGATCGACACCAACCTGACCAGCGCCTTCATCTGCTCGAAGCTGGCCTATCCGGCGCTCAAGGCCTCGGGCAATGGCAAGGTCATCAATATCGGCTCGATGATGTCGATCTTCGGCGCGAGCTTCGCGACCGCCTACGCGGCGAGCAAGGGCGGCATCGTGCAGTACACGCGTGCCTGCGCCAATGCCTGGGCGCCCGACAACATCCAGGTCAATGCGATCCTGCCGGGCTGGATCGACACCGATCTCACCCGCGGTGCGCGCAAGCAGGTGTCGGGCCTGCACGAGCGCGTGCTCGCGCGCACGCCCGCAGGGCGCTGGGGCGATATCGACGACTTCGCCGGCATCGCCGTGTTCCTCGCCTCGTCGGCGTCGAACTTCGTCACGGGCACCGCAATCCCGGTTGATGGCGGATTCTCGGTGATGGCCTGAAACGCCATCGCGCCAATGAAAAAAGCCCCGGCGAATGCCGGGGCTTTTGCACATGTCTCGTTACGCGGGAGGAAATCAGTACTTCGCGACGACCGGACGTCCCCAGTTGAAGTGATAGTTGATGCCGGCCCGCACGATATTGTCGGTGAGACGGGTCGACTGGAACGTACAACATCCCGTCGCCGTGGTCTGGAAGAAGCCCTTGCTGCCAAGATCCAGATAGAGGTATTCGAACTTCGCCGACCAGCTTGGCGCAAAACCCCACTCAACGCCCGCGCCCGCAGTCCAGCCCGCGTACGACCGTGTCTCCGTTGCCCCGATGGCGCCGCCCGTTCCCGGAGCAGCGGTGGGATCGAACTCACGGATTTTCAAATCAGCGAAGGCGCCGCCAGCGGTGCCGTAGATCAGTACCGTCGGCGTGATAGTGTAGCCGACGCGGCCGCGGATCGTCGCAATATAGCTTTGTGACACATCCTCCCTGAAATTCGGATTAAACGGCGGGTTGACCAGGTTTGAGCTGCCGGTTTGGCCCGACCACGATCCGTCGCCCTCGATGCCGAACACCCAGCGATCCCGCTGGTAGTTGCAGCCGATCGTGCCTCCGACCAGGCCCCCGCTCATGTCGCTGGCAGACTTGAGCGCTCCAGCAGTGGGAGTGACGACGCCGTTGTTCGAACCGTTGCTGACCGATCGATCGCGTCCCCAGGATCCGCCACCTTCAATACCGACGTAGCAGCCAGTCCAGCTATAGGGGACAACAGCAGGTGCAGGAGGTGCCTTGAGCGCCATGTCAGCAGCAGATGCTGCCCCTGTGAGCGCCGTCAAGACCAGTGAAACGGAAGCGAGAGCCCACCGAAAGCGTGTCGTCATGTCCAATCCCCAATGCAATAAACTCCAATTGCAAAATCCTAACGGGGCAATCGGGGAGCGACCACCTGGAACAGTACTTCGCGATGGACGTCCGTTCACTTTCCATCCATGCGTTGCACGAATGCTACAAAAACAGGCAAATGATACTGACCTACTGCGTTCATCTGCACATGAGAGTGCATATAAAACTGAGCTGACGCTGCACGCAAACCCCGGCCGCATCAAAACGCCGTTTCGAATCGACGCGCTTGCGCAGATAAAAAAGAAGCCCCGGTTGAAGCCGGGGCTTTTAATTTGGTCGTGACCTTTTCTTCTGCTCGTCGTTTGTTGCTCAGTAGCGCGCGATCACAGGCGCGTCGAACTTGTAGCTGGCGCGAACGACAGCCCACTGGATGTCGCGCGGCTTGGCATCGAAGGTGTAGTTGGCCGCGGTGCCGCCGAGCTGATAGGTCTGGCCGCCGAAGGCCGCATAATTGTACTCGAGGCCGACGATCCAGTTGCGGGTGATGCCGTATTCCCAGCCGGCACCGACGGTCCAGCCGTTGGCCCAGTGAGTCTGCCCGCCCGCTCCGGTGAACGGTCCGACCGTGTCGCTGACGTTGAGACGATTGTTGACGCCGGCGTAGCCGCCCTTGAAATAGAACAGGTTGTTCTGCACCGCAAAGCCAGCGCGGCCGACGACCGTGGCGAGGACGTTCGTACGCCAGGTGAAGATGTCGTCCCTGGCAGCTCCGAACACGTTGTTCACAACCGTCCCCTTGTTGTCGAGGCCGGCGATCGTGCCTTCCACGCCGAACACGTAGTTGTTGGCCTGCCAGTTGTAGCCGATCTGGGCGCCGCCCATGACGCCCGAATTGCGCTGACGGAAGCCCTGCCCCGGAACGAGATCGCCGAAGCCGCCGCCATTGCCGTTGTTGATGAACTGCTCGTTGGTCCAGGCGCCACCGATGTGGCCGCCGACATAAAGGCCGGTCCAGTTGAACAGCGGTTCGATGTAAGCGGGCGCCTTGGTGTAGGGACGCGCGCCGAGATCGGCGGCGGAAGCTGCCCCCGTCGAAACCAGAGCGGTCGTGCAGGCGAAGGCGGCAATCAATTTGTTACGCATGGTACACCCCGTGTCCTTTGATGGGCGCACGCTCACACGCAGTTCTTACTCAAATTTGAATCAAGAAAGTTAAGATGCCGGATTGGCCCATGGCGGTCTTTGAATGCGCGTGAGCTGTTGCACGCGCGCAACGCGAAAGCAGAGATTTAACGCGACATTATCCCTACTAAATTGCTGCACTAGGACGATGGTGCAGCTCTCGAATGCACGTGTTCGGGCCGGACACCGATCGCGAGAAAGCGCGCGGGAATGCCCTGAAGCCATGGCAAGGCCGAGATCAGGCGCAGCAGCAGCGGCACCTCGAGCGGCCGATCACCGCCCTTCAGTGCCGTGCTGATAATGCGGTTCTGCACGACGACCTGCATCGCCTGCGTCATCCTCACCGGGAACTCGCGTCGGCGCCTGATCGCATCGAGCTCTTGCTCGGACGGACAGCCGCGCGTCAGTCCGTCTGCGAGCAGGTTTGCGGCCGCAACCGCATCCTGCACGGCCAGATTGACGCCGACGCCGCCGATCGGCGACATCGCATGCGCGGCGTCGCCGATGCAGAGCAGGCCCGGCCGCGTCCAGCGGCTGAGGCGGTTGATCGCGACAGTGAGAAGCTTGACGTCGTCGAAGCTCTTCACGTCGGCGATGCCGTGCCTCAGGACGGGCGCCAGGCGCACGACGTCGTCGAGCAGCGCCTGCAATCCCCTCGCCCTCACCGCATCATATTGTCCCTTGGCAATGACGTAGGCGCACTGCCAGTAGCCGCCGCGGTCGAATGTGACCATCATCTTGCCGGGCTCGATGCGCGCGAACAAATTCTCGGTCTCGTCCGGCCGGCGGCCGGCGCGAAACCACAACACGTCGATCGGCGCCCCGATCTCCTTCACGGCAAGGCCCGCGCGCTCGCGCACCGTCGAGTGCCGGCCGTCGCAGGCGATGGTGAGATCGGCCTCGATGTCGATGATGCCATCAGGCGTCCTTGCGCGCACGCCGGCGATGGCATCGCCGTGGCGGATCAGATCGACCGCCTCCGTGCTCATCAGTGCCTCGAGCGAAGCGAAGCGCTTGCCGGCCTCGCGCAGGAAATTGAGAAAATCCCATTGCGGCATGAAGGCGATGAAAGGGTACTTCGTGTCGAGCCGGCTGAGATCGGCGATCCGCACCTTGGTGCCGCCGAACAGGCCGTCCATCTTCTGCAGGCGCTGATGCGGCAGCTTGAGGAAACCGTCGATCAGACCAAGCTCATCCATCACCTGGAGCGTCGAGGGATGCACGGTGTCGCCGCGAAAGTCGCGGAAGAAATCAGCGTGCTTCTCCAGCACCACGACATCGATGCCGGCGCGCCCCAGGAGATAGCCGAGCATCATGCCGGCCGGCCCGCCGCCAACGATACAGCAGCGGGCTCTTCGGACGCGCGATGCAGTTTGATCTGACGTGGCTGCTTCCATCACCCGGCTCTCGCTGCATCATCGATCCGTGTCGACCGATTGTAGCGCCCGCGAGGGTCAGGAGCATGTTCAATTTGAGCAAACGCTCAATTGTTGCTGCGGTTCGCCGTGCGGAAACTCTTGACCTCCGACACGCTGCCGTCACGGTAGGTCAATTCGACCGACATGAACTGCGTCGCGGGTGGCAGTTTCTCGTAGAGCAGCATGCCGGCCGTGATGGCCGAGGGATCGCGGAGATCGCAAGGCGGCAGCTTCAGCACCCTGTCCGGCACCGCCGTGTCGATGCCGATGCGCGCCTCGCGGATCGCGCAGCGGTACGACACCAGGTGGGAATAATAAACCAGGAGCCCATTGAACTGGCGGAACGACAGCCAGCTCGTCGCGGTCATGTCGAGGATCTTGCGCTGATCGCGGATCAGGGCTGCCTCAGGATCGAACTTGATCGGGAACGGGCCCTGCATGTCGCCGGACGCGTCGACGTAACGGACCTCGATCGTGCCGGCTTGCGCATCCGGCGGCAGCTCGATCGACGGATTCGGCATCCGCTTGCGCGTGCGCGGATCGAGCGTGTCGATAAATCCGGTCTCGCGGAAATCGCCGCTGCCGGCCATGCGCCAGGAGATTCCGATCGTCGGATCGGCGAACGAAAACGTCACGCTCCAGCCGCCATTGTGGCGCGAGAAGCTCGCGATCGGCGCGTTGGTGGTCTCCTCCTTCGGCACGCGCGGCACCGAGACCGGCGGCAGCGCCGCAACCTTCTGCGGCGGCGGATCGGCCGGCCGTGCCGCTGCGGCCGCCGCATCCTTCGCGGCACCGCTGAGGAAGACGTCGTCGACCATCTGGTCGAAATAAACAGGCACCTGCTTGTGCTTGACGGTGTCGGCCATCTCGCTGACCAGACGGCGCGTGTGCTGCGCGACCTGCACGAGGTTCTCGCCGGGCTGGAGCAGTTCCCTGGCGAAGGTGCGCGTGAACACCGAATTGGGATTGGCATCGTCGTTGGAGAGACGATCGAGCGCAGTCTGGCGCGGGCCTGCCGAGAACACCGAGAATACGCCTTCAGGCAATTGCGTCATCGGGGCAAGCCCGCCGCCGCCGGCAACCGCGCGCGTGCCCGATCGTTCGAACGGATTGTTGCGGCAGGCGTCGAACACCAGGATCGACGTGCGCGCCTTCTTGTTCTGGAGACGCTCGACGACGCGATCGGCGAGAATGGAGGCGTCGCGCACCAGCTCTTCCTGGCCTTCGGTCGCCGCCGGCACGTCGGTCGGCAGCAGGTAGTTCTGGCCCGCGATCTCGAATCCGTGGCCGGCATAGAAGAAGAACGCGGTGTCGCCCGGTTCGATCGCGCGGTCGAAGGCCAGCAGCGTCTCGGCGAATTGCTGACGGGTCTGGTTCTCGGCGACCATCACCTGGAAGCCGAGCTGCTTCAGCGTGTCGCCCATGGTGCGGGCGTCGTTGACGGCCTTCAGGAGCTTCGGCACGTTCTTGTAGTCATTGTTGCCGATGACCAGCGCAACGCGCTTCTCGGCATGGGCGGCGCTTGCGACACCGCAGAGGCTCGCCGCCATGCCAAGGGCTGCCAGAAGTCTGAAGAACCGACGCGTCATCGTAACATTCCCGTTGCAGAACGGCTCCCCGGTGGCTCCTTGCGAGCCCCTGCGCCTTTGCTGTGATAGTCGGCCCAGCCGCAGCGGCGGTTCAACCTGTCCCCTCCGGCGGTTCCATCATCTTGGCCTATGGCAGATTCCGCCGGAATCTGCTCTTTGTAGGGCAATTGCGGGCAAGCGGGGCTGCCGTGTATCGCTGGTGTACCGACGAAGTCGAACCTCATGATCGCTTCGACTATTGGCGCGAGGTCCGCGCCAAAGGGCTGTTCGGGGTCACGGCGGAGCTCGAACGCGAACTGCGCGCTGGGTTTTGCGGGGAATTCTCGCTGAGTCAGGTCGGCAACGGCGGTCTTGTCGAGCTGAAGGCCTCGCCTTATGCCGTCGAACGGAGCCTGTCTGATATCAGCCACGCGCCTGGCGACAGCATCTGTGTCTACCAGCAGCTTGGCGGCGGCAGCTGGTTCGGCGGCATGCGGTCCAGCGATTTCGCGATCGCCAATGGCGGCTTCGCCACCAGCCATACCGATCTTCCTTACCGCACTCGGCCACTGGGCAATTTCGGTTTCCACCTGCGGATCGTGAAGATCCCCGTCAGCGGCCTCGCAACGCAGGACAGGCGCATGCGCGATCTTGCGCCCAAGGTCTTTGGCGATGCCACGTTGGCACCCCTGCTCGACGCCTGCTTTGCCGACACCTGTGAGGCAGCAGTGACTGATGGCTCACCTGTCGCCGCCTCGCTGGTGCAGGCGCTAGGCCATCTGGCATTGATCGAGCGCGGCATTGTCAGGCCGGGCAGCCGGCGCGGACAGGCCGCGCTCCGGACCGCCCGCCTGTCACTGGCGCGACGCCTGATCGCGCGCCATTTGCAAGACCCCGATCTGGCGCCAACGCGGGTGGCCGACCAGCTCGGCGTCTCCGTGCGCCATCTGCACATGCTGTTCGAGGTCGCCGAGCGCAGCTTCTCGCAGACCGTGACGGAGGAGCGGCTGAAGCAAAGCCGCCGCCTGATGCGCGAGGCGCCGGAGCGGCTGATCGCCGATATCGCTACCGCCTGCGGTTTCGAGAGCCTGGCAACCTATTACCGGGTCTTCAACGCGGCCTATGGCATGGCGCCGGGCGATTTCCGGGCTCGGGTTGCAGGAGCGCGTTAACCACCCGCCTGGCCACTGCAGCCGAAAAGCCGAGCCGAGCCCATGATTTGGGGCAAAAACCTGAGGGTTTTTAGGATCTTCCCGCGCCTGCTCCATTGACTTTGGCCGATTCCGCCCTATGTTCCGGGTCGACGCGGTTCAGATCGAAAAGCGATTCCTGAGCCTGGCGCTTTGTTCGCGTGAGTCAGCACCCCCAGCTTCTTTGAGAGCGCGCCGTTTCGGGGTGGAGCGCGACAGCCTTTTTACCTTCGATTCCGAACGGCGGTTTCGACCAGAGGCTCAATGTCCTTTTCCAATCTCGGACTGTCCGAAAAAGTCCTCGCCGCAGTGGCGGCCACCGGTTACACTACTCCCACCCCCATTCAGGAACAGGCGATTCCCCACGTCCTCGCACGCAAGGATGTGCTCGGCATCGCCCAGACCGGCACCGGCAAGACCGCGGCCTTCGTGCTGCCGATGCTCACCATCCTCGAAAAGGGTCGCGCCCGCGCACGCATGCCGCGCACGCTGATCCTGGAGCCGACCCGCGAGCTCGCAGCGCAAGTGAAGGAAAACTTCGACCGCTACGGTGCCGGCCAGAAACTCAACGTCGCCCTCTTAATCGGCGGCGTCTCCTTCGGCGACCAGGATGCCAAGCTGACGCGCGGCGTCGACGTGCTGATCGCCACACCGGGCCGGCTGCTCGACCACACCGAGCGGGGCGGCCTGTTGCTCACCGGCGTCGAGCTGCTCGTTATCGACGAAGCCGACCGCATGCTGGACATGGGCTTCATCCCGGACATCGAGCGGGTTTGCAAGCTTGTTCCCTTCACGCGGCAGACCCTGTTCTTCACCGCGACCATGCCGCCGGAAATCCGGCGCATCACCGAGACCTTCCTGCACAATCCGCAGAAGGTTGAGGTCTCCAAGCCAGCCACCACCGCCGTCACCGTCACGCAGTCGCAGGTCCCCGCGGGACGCGAGGCGCACGAAAAGCGCGAGCTGCTTCGTCGCCTGCTGCGCGAGGCCAAGGACCTCAAGAACGCGATCATCTTCTGCAATCGCAAGCGGGAGGTCGCGATCGTTCACAAATCACTGCAGAAGCACGGCTTCAGCGTCGGCGCGCTGCATGGTGACATGGATCAGCCGGCCCGCATGGCGGCACTCGAACAGTTCCGCAAGGGCGAGCTGCCGCTGCTGGTCGCCTCCGACGTCGCAGCTCGCGGCCTCGACATTCCCGAGGTCAGCCACGTCTTCAATTTCGACGTTCCCCACCATCCCGACGATTACGTTCATCGCGTCGGTCGTACCGGCCGTGCAGGCCGTACCGGCACCGCGATCTCGATCGTGACGCCGCTCGACCAGAAATCCATGGTCGCGATCGAAAAGCTGATCGGCCAGAACATTCCCCGCGCCGAAGGCGACTACACGGTGCATGCGGCTTCGGGTGAGCAGAGCGACCGACCGCGCGAGTCGCGTGGACGCGATCGTGACCGTTCCCGCGGCGGACGCGGCAAGCCGCAGCGTGGCCGCGATCGTGAGCGCAGCCACGAGCCGCGCGAGGCGCGACACTCTTCCGAGGCGACGCCTTCGCCGGATGCCATGTCGGCTGCCGAAGCACGGCCTGCTCGCGAAGCACGGCCGGCACGCGAGGCAAGGCCCCCGCGCGAAGCCCGGCAATCGTCCGAGCCGCGTCATGGTTCGCGCCAGCAGGCCAGTAACTCGCACGTACCGTCGATCGGCCGCCCCGAACCGCGCCGCCAGCGCGAGCCCGACACCGAGCCCGGCGATCACTCGCATCTCCCGGCGTTTCTGTTGCGACCGGTTCGCTCCCCCGCCGGCGCCTGAGGCGCGGCGCGTTCCATGTCGCGGTTGAGTAAGCTCACCGCGACACTTTTTATGATGCAGTTTCGCCCGTATATTTACTGGCCGTTCACAATCGGCCGTTAGCCTACGAACATAATTTAAGCATTGCTGCGGCCTGTGGCGCACGGACCGTTGTGGGGTATGTTCTGTGGTCAAGGTGCTCGATGAACACGAACGCACGATGGCGTTCGCCGAGGTGGCGCTCGGTCAGATCCGATCGCTGAAGCAGACCGCGATTCCCCGCAACTACGAGATCTGGTACGTCTACGCGACCGGCTACAACGCACCGCTCAACAAGATCATCAACGAGACGCTGGCGCGCAACGGCAAGCTGAGCGAAGCCGATCTCGAGCAGATCTACGATACATATCTCTCCCACATCAAAACGACCGACCGCATCGACAAGGTCGGTGCGCGTGTCATCGGCGAGATCGACGACGTGATGAGGGTGCTGGGCAACGCCCTCGGCATGACCGGCTCCTACGACGCCAGCCTGTCGGGCGCTACCGAGCAGCTGTCCTCGGCCAAGAGCCGCGAGCAGATCAAGTCGATCGTCGAAACGCTGCTGCGTTCGACCAGCGAGATGCGCGAGACCAACAAGGCACTGGAAGACCGGCTGACACTCTCGAAGAGCGAGATCAGCAATCTCCAGCAGAGCCTGGAGGCCATCCGCGCCGAGAGCCTGACCGATCCGCTGACGGGCCTCGGCAACCGCAAATATTTCGATCGCATGATCGGCACGGCGGTGCAAAGTGCGCTCGCGAGCGGCGAGCCGCTGTCGTTGCTGTTGTTCGACATCGACCATTTCAAGTCGTTCAACGATTCCTACGGCCATCTCACCGGCGATCAGGTGCTCCGGCTCGTCGGCCTGTCGCTGAAGCAGACCATCAAGGGCCAGGACATCACCGCACGTTATGGTGGCGAGGAATTCGCCGTGGTGCTGCCCAATACGGCGTTGCGCCAGGCGCTGACCGTCGCAGACCATATCCGGCGCGCCGTGATGGCGAAGGAATTGAAGAAGAAGTCGACCGGCGAGATCCTCGGCCGCGTCACCATCTCGGTCGGTGTCTCCATGCTGAAGCAGGGCGATGACACCGACGCGCTGATCGAACGTGCGGATGCCTGCCTCTACGCTGCCAAGCGCAACGGGCGTAACCGTGTGATCTGCGAAGTCGATCCGGAATACGCGGTCGAGACCCACAACCGGGTGGCCTGACGCCACCGGTCGCGCCAGCGACATCTCATGTTCATGCAGCCGTAATAGGCCTGAGTGACACGTCGAGCACGTCAGCTGCACCGACTCTCGACCGATCGCGATCGAAAGGCCAGCGTCTTGCCCAATCCGCACGACTTTCACACGCCGCAATCCTCCTACACCGGGCTCGACCTGCTCAAGGCCAGCGACGGCGGCTTTTTCGGCCCGGGCAACGCGCAATTGCCCGCACCGCCGATGCTGCTGATGGATCGCATCCCCGAGATCAGCCTCGACCGCGGCGACTTCGGCAAAGGCCATATCGTGTCCGAGCTGGATGTAACGGCCAAGCTCTGGTTCTTCGAATGCCACTTCCCCGACGACCCCGTGATGCCGGGTTGCCTCAGCCTGGACGCGCTGTGGCAGATGGTCGGCTACTGGCTTGCCTGGTCGGGCTCACCCGGGACGATCCGGGCCCTCGGCGTCGGTGCGGTCAAGTTCAGGGGGCAGATCACACCTGATGTCAAATGCGTGCGCTACGAGGTTGCGATGCGCCAGGTGAAGCGCGGCAGGCTGGCCCTGGGCGTCGCGGACGGACGCGTGCTTGCCGACGAGGCCTGCGTCTATGTTGCCAGGGACCTGCGCGTCGGTCTGACGACATCCGCGACCTGACAGGGCGGGCGGAAGCGCCTTGCGCGCTTGACATTACCCCGGGACGGACGACATCTGAGGCAGTTTCGTTGCCCCCGTGCACCTGACCGCGCGTCTACAGAGGTTCTGCCGCCTTGCCAAATCCGCATGATTTTCACACGCCGCAGCCGTCCTACACCAGGGACGAGCTGCTGAGATCGAGCGAAGGCGGCTATTTCGGCCCGGGCAATGCACAATTGCCGGCACCGCCGATGCTGATGATGGATCGCATCACCGAGATCAGCCTGGACGGCGGTGAGTTCGGCAAGGGCCACATCGTCGGCGAGCTCGACATCGTGCCGGACCAGTGGTTCTTCGGCTGCCATTATCACGGCGACGCAATAATGCCGGGAAGCCTCGGCCTGGATGCGATGTGGCAGATGATCGGCTACTGGCTTGGCTGGTCGGGGTCACCGGGCAAGGGCCGCGCCATCGGCGTCGGTGAGGTCGAGGTGACGGGTGCCGTCACGCCGGACACGCGATCGGTGCGCTACGAGGTCGCCATGCGCATGGTCCGGCGCGGCAAGCTGGTGCTCGGGATTGCAGATGGGCGTGTGATCGCCGACGGCACCTGCGTGTTCGTGGCGAAGGATATGCGAGTTGGCCTGACCAAGGGCGCGGATTGAACCTAAAGCATGATCCGGAAAAGTGCGCAGCGGTTTTGATCACGCTCAAACAACAACCTAAAGCGCGATGACGATTCATCCCAATCTCATCGCGCTTTAGGCCTTTCGCTTCACGCGCCTTCGTAACGCGGGCTTTTGGTCGGCGTTTTCGCAGGCTTGCTGGATTTGCTTGCAACCTTCTTCGCCGCAGCTTTCTTCACCGTAGCTTTGTTCACTGTAGCTTTCTTGGGCCGCTTCTTCACTTTGGCGCGCTGGGCGGCGGCGAGGGCCGCCCTCGCCCATTGCGCAAACTCCTCGGAATCGTCGAACAGGCGTGCCGGCAGCTCCCAGTAGGAGTTCACCAGCACTGTCTTGGCGCGGGTCGAGTACTGGAATGGCTTTGAGCCTTCCGCCTCGAAGTCCGGGATCGTCACTTCGTCGGCGCGGAAGAACAGGCCGGCACGGAGAGACAGTGCGAAATTGATGCCGTCGGCGGAGATGCCGTGACCGGAGAACATCTTCCGGATGGTCACAGGGCCGAAACCGGAAAACAGGTCGATCAGGAATTCGCGGTCCATGGCCCGTATGGCTCCTCATGGTCGTCCTGGCGAAAGCCAGGACCCATTACCACAGCGAGGAGTTTAGCGAAGACTGTCGGTACTGGCACCGCACCCACCGAGAGATCACGCGGTATGGGTCCTGGCTTTCGCCAGGACGACGGCGGTGGGCTTTGCGAAAGTCGGCCCTACCCGTCGATCTTGGCCGGGCGCAGCTCGACCGACTCGCCGCAGCCGCAGGCGGAGATCTGGTTGGGGTTGTTGAAGACGAACTGGGCCTGCATCTTGTCGGCCTTGTAGTCCATCTCGGTGCCGAGCAGGAACAGCACGGCCTTGGGATCGACCAGGATCTTGACGCCCTTGTCCTCGACGACCTCGTCGGTCGGGCGAATGTCATGGGCGTATTCGACCGTGTAGGACTGGCCGGCGCAGCCGCCGTTCTTCACGCCGACGCGCAAGCCCACGATCTCGGAGTCCGCACGCTGGGTCAGCTCCGTGATGCGCTGGGCGGCGGCATCGGTCAGCCGCATCACCTGCGGGCGGGGCCGCCGGGGCTTCGGCGTGGATGCTGGTGTCGAGCCGGACGAAATCTGTGTCATGTCAGTGATGTGGTCCGTTGCGGAGCAAATTCAATGTCAGAGTTACGCGTCACCACATGTTGAGCACGAGGCGGGCCTCGTCGCTCATGCGTTCTGGCGTCCAGGCCGGCTCCCAAACGACCTTGACGTCGACCACGCCGACGCCGGGGACGCTGGCAACGGCGTTCTCGACCATGGTCGGCAGCTCGCCGGCGGCCGGGCAGTTCGGCGTCGTCAGCGTCATCTTCACGTCCACTGAACGATCGTCCTTGATCTCGACCTTGTAGATCAGGCCGAGTTCGTAGATGTCCGCCGGGATTTCCGGATCGAACACAGTCTTGAGGCCCGCAATGATCTCGGTGGTGAGACGCTCGGTCTCCTCCGGCGGCAACGCCGAGAGGGTCTCCATTGGACTAGCTTTGATTTCGGCCGTGTCACTCATGCGAACAAATCCCGCGCCTTGAGCAGCGCCTGTGCCAGATGATCGACTTCTTCCCGCGTATTATACATGCCGAACGAGGCCCGGCAGGTGGCCGTGACGTTGAACCGCTCTAAAAGCGGCATCACGCAATGGGTGCCGGCGCGGACCGCGATGCCCTGGCGGTCGATCACGGTGGCGACATCGTGGGCATGTGCGCCCTTGAGCTCGAACGAGATCACCGGCCCCTTGCCGCGGGCCGTTCCGATCAGCCGCAGCGAGTTGATCTCGCGCAAGCGCTCCTGGGCGTAGGCCGTGAGATCGGCCTCGTGCGCGGCGATGCGCTCCTTGCCAATCGAATTGACGTAGTCGATGGCGGCGCCAAGGCCGACGGCCTCGACGATCGCGGGCGTGCCGGCCTCGAACTTGTGCGGGGGATCGCCATAGGTGACGAACTCACGGGAAACCTCGCGGATCATCTCGCCGCCACCATTGTAAGGGCGCATCGCGACGAGGTGGTCGTACTTGGCCCAGAGCACGCCGATGCCAGTTGGGCCGTACACCTTGTGGCCGGTAAAGACGTAGAAGTCGCAGCCGATGTCCTGAACGTCGACCGGCAGATGCACCGCGCCCTGGCTGCCGTCGACCAGCACGGGAATGCCGCGGGCATGGGCGATCTTCACGACATCCTTGACCGGCACGATGGTGCCGAGCGCATTCGACATCTGCGTGATCGCGACCAGCTTGGTCTTCGACGTCAGCAGCTTCTCGAACTCGTCGATGAGGAAATTACCTTCGTCGTCGACCGGCGCCCACTTGATCACCGCACCCTGACGTTCCCTTAGGAAATGCCAAGGAACGATGTTGGAGTGGTGCTCCATGATCGAGATGACGATCTCGTCGCCCTCTTTGATGTTCGGCCCGCCCCAGGACGACGCGACCAGATTGATCGCCTCGGTCGCATTGCGGGTGAAGATCACTTCGTCGGTGCGGGGTGCATTAATGAACTGCGCGACCTTGGTGCGGCCGCCCTCATAGGCTTCCGTCGCCGCGTTGGCGAGGTAGTGCAGCCCGCGATGCACGTTGGCGTATTCGCTAGTGTAGGCCTGCGTCATCCGGTCGAGCACGGCGCTCGGCTTCTGCGCGGACGCCGCGTTGTCGAGATAGACCAGCGGCTTGCCGTAGACCTGCATGGCGAGCGCCGGAAAATCCTGGCGCACGCGGGCGACGTCATATGCGCCGTTCTTGACTGCGGGATGCGTGCTCATGACCGGCGCTCCAGCCAGCGCTCGGCAATGCCGATCACATGCTCGCGAAGATCATCAGCGGCGATCTGCTCGATCGCCTCGCCGACGAAGGCCTGGATCAGCAGCGCCTGGGCCTGCTTCTCGGGCAGGCCACGGGCCTTCAGATAGAACAGCAGACTGTCGTCCAGCGCGCCCGCGGTGGCGCCGTGGCCGCAGGAGACGTCGTCGGCAAAGATCTCAAGCTCGGGCTTGTTGTCAGCTTCGGCTTCGTCCGAGAGCAGCAACGCGCGCGTCATCATCTTGCCGTCGGTCTTCTGCGCGTCGGGACGGACGATGATGCGGCCCTGGAACACCGAATGGGCGCGATCGTCGATCACCGCACGGAACACTTCGCGGCTGACGCAATTCGGCACGGCGTGGTCCACCACCAGCGTGGTGTCGCCGTGCTCGGTCTTCTGCAGCAGATTGACGCCGTTGGCCGAGAGCTCGCTGTTCTCGCCCGCCAGCGTGATGAAACCCTGCAGGCGACTGACAGCCGCGCCAGTCGTCATGTTGAAGAAGTTGAATTTTACATTCGCACCGATGGTGACGAAGTGCGACGACACGTTCATCGCATCAGGCGCGTCGTCCATCAGGCGGATATGCGCGACGTTGGAATCGTCGCCGACCGTGACGATCACGGCGTCGTTGACCTGGTAGGCCTTGCTACCTGCCGCAACGAAGCTCTCGACGATGGTTGCACGAGCGCCCTTCCCGATCGCGACCTGCGAGCGGGTAAAGGCCGTCGCCGAGGCCGCGGTCGCGATGTGGAGGATCTGGATCGGTGCGGACAGCTGCGCACCGTCGGCAATCGACAGCACGACGCCATCGGTCGCCATCGCCGCATTCAGCGCGATCATGGCATCGGTGGCTGCGGTCTTCAGCAGACCAGCATCCTGCTCCAGCACTTCGCGGAGTGTCTTGAAGCCCGCCTCGGCGCTCAGCGCCTTGACGTCGGAGAGATCGGCCGCGAACACGCCGTCAACCAGCACCAGCTTGCGGGCGCCGGCGATCGCGTGCGCCTTCACGGCATCCGCAGCGCGCTTCAGCGCAGCTGCATCAGGTGCGGCTGCCAGCGGCAGCACCTCGCCAACCAGCGCGCGCAGGTCGGTGTATTTCCATTCCTCGATCCGGCGGTGCGGCAGACCGAGACGCTCATAGGTCTCGAACGCCTCGCGGCGCGCCGCGATCACGGACGGCGAACCCGGCAGGCGGCCTCTAGCGCTGACGAAGAGATCGCTCACCGCGCGGCCGTTCCCGGTCTTTGCCACAGCAACGTTCATCGCAAAATTCCTTACGCAGCGTCCTCGAACTGGGCGTAGCCGGACGCTTCCAGCTCCAGCGCCAGTTCCTTGCCGCCGCTCTTCACGACACGGCCCTTCGACATCACGTGCACGATGTCGGGCACGATGTAGTTCAGCAGCCGTTGATAGTGGGTGATGACGACCATCGCGCGCTTGGGCGAATGCAGCGCATTGACGCCATCAGCCGCAATGCGCAGCGCGTCGATGTCGAGGCCGGAATCGATCTCGTCGAGAATTGCGAGCTTCGGTCCGATGATGCCCATCTGCACCATCTCGTTGCGCTTCTTCTCGCCGCCGGAGAAGCCGACATTGACGCCGCGCTTGAGCATGTCCTGCGGGATGTTCAGCGACTTCGAGACTTCGCGGACTTTCTTGAGAAAATCCGGCGTGGAATATTCGCTCTCGCCGCGCGCCTTGCGCTGCGCATTCAGCGCCGTGCGCAGGAAGGTCATGGTGGCGACGCCCGGGATCTCGACCGGATACTGGAACGCCAGGAACACACCCTTGGCGGCGCGGATATCCGGCGACATCTCCAGCAGGTCCTCGCCCCTGAACAGGATCTGGCCGTCGGTGACCTCATAGCCGGGCTTGCCGGCGATGACATGCGAGAGCGTCGACTTGCCGGAGCCGTTCGGCCCCATGATCGCGTGGATCTCGCCCTCGTTCACGGTCAGCGTCAGCCCATGGAGGATCTCACGCTCCTCGACACGAACCTTGAGGTTTTTCACTTCAAGCAAAGCCATCTTGGTATCCAGTTTATTCAGATGATGTTGGGGCGCGAGGTGCGCACCGCGAGGGTCGGCAATTAACCGACCGACCCTTCAAGCGAGATCGAGATCAGCTTCTGCGCTTCCACCGCGAATTCCATCGGCAATTGCTGCAGCACGTCCTTGACGAAGCCGTTGACGACGAGGCCGACCGCCTCTTCCTGCGAAAGACCGCGCTGGATGCAGTAGAACAGCACGTCCTCGGAGATCTTCGAGGTCGTCGCCTCGTGCTCGAACGTCGCCGAGGAGTTCTTGGCCTCGATGTACGGCACGGTATGCGCGCCGCATTTGTCGCCGATCAGCAGCGAATCGCAGGCGGTGAAGTTGCGCGCGCCGGTCGCCTTGCGGTGCGCGGTGACGAGGCCGCGATAAGTGTTCTGCGACTTGCCGGCGGCGATGCCCTTGGAGATGATGCGGCTCGACGTGTTCTTGCCGAGATGAATCATCTTGGTGCCCGAATCGACCTGCTGGAAGCCGTTCGAGATCGCGATCGAGTAGAACTCGCCGCGCGAATTGTCACCGCGCAGGATGCAGCTCGGATATTTCCAGGTGATCGCCGAACCGGTCTCGACCTGGGTCCAGGAGATCTTGGAGTTGTTGCCGCGGCAGTCGCCACGCTTGGTGACGAAATTGTAGATGCCGCCCTTGCCTTCCGAGTTGCCGGGATACCAGTTCTGCACCGTCGAATATTTGATCTCGGCATCGTCATGCGCGACGAGTTCGACCACGGCGGCATGCAACTGGTTCTCGTCGCGCTGCGGCGCGGTGCAGCCTTCGAGATAGGAAACGTAGGAGCCCTTGTCGGCGATGATCAGCGTGCGCTCGAACTGGCCGGTGTTGCGCTCGTTGATGCGGAAATAGGTCGACAGCTCCATCGGGCAGCGCACGCCGGGCGGCACGTAGACGAACGAGCCGTCGGAAAACACCGCCGAGTTCAGCGTCGCGTAGTAATTGTCCGAGGTCGGCACCACCGAGCCCAGATACTTCTGCACCAATTCAGGGTGCTCGCGGATCGCCTCCGAGATCGGCATGAAGATCACGCCGGCCTTCTTGAGCTCCGCCTTGAACGTGGTCGCGACCGAAACCGAATCGAAGACAGCATCGACCGCGATCTTGCGGCGCGCCGGATCTTCCTCGCCGGGCTTCGGCTCGACGCCTTCGAGCATGGCGACCTCCCGCAAGGGGATGCCGAGCTTCTCGTAGGTCTTCAGGATCTCCGGATCGATCTCRTCGAGCGAGSTGACCGTCTTCTTCGGCTTCGGCGCCGCGTAGTAATAGAGGTCCTGGAAATCGATCCTGGGATAGTCGACGCGGGCCCAGGTCGGCTCGGTCATGGTCAGCCAGCGCCTGTAAGCCTCAAGCCGCCACTGGAGCATCCAGGCGGGCTCGTTCTTCTTCTCGGAGATGAACCTGACGGTGTCTTCGGACAGCCCCTTCGGGGCCTTGTCGGACTCGATCTGGGTCTCAAACCCATAACGATACTGGTCGACGTCGATGCGCTTGACGCGCTCGACCGTCTCTTGGACGGCTGGCATTCTATCCTCCGCTCGCGGTTTCAAGGACCGCGGTGGATCAAACTCGAACGAATATTACGATGTTTTTTGGCAGAAAGCACGGGCTTAGAACCGTTCAAGCCGTGTTTCGTCGCTTAGGCTCTAAGTAGGGTATTACCGAGCTTTCGCCAAGCCTCTAACGCCCTGTTGATGTCCTCCGCTTCCGTGGACCAGCCCAGACTGAGGCGCACCGCTCCCTGGGCTACGGTGGCACCGTACCCCATCGCCGAGAGCACGTGGGACGGCTGGACCTTACCTGAGGAACAGGCCGAACCGGAAGATACGGCCACTCCTTCGAGGTCGAAGCCGATGACGATAGTCTCGGCCTTCAGACCGGTCGCGGTGAATAGAACGGTATTTGGTAACCGCTCAACATCGTCTGCGAAGATCGTCGCCTGGGCAATCGATCGAATTCCATTTTCCAAGCTATTTCTGAGGCTTGCCATTCGTTCCGCATCCTCCGGCAGAGCCTGAAGGGCAGCTGTCACGGCAGCTCCAAAGCCGGCGATCCCTGGGACATTCTCGGTTCCTGCCCGCCGGCCGAGCTCCTGCCCGCCGCCGCGCAGCACCGGCTCCAATCCGGCAAGCCCCTCGGCTGTGACCAGCGCGCCGACGCCTTTGGGGCCGCCGATCTTGTGCGCAGAAAAGGTCGCAAGGTCCGCGCCTACCGCGTTAATATTGAACGCAATTTTCCCTAGCGCCTGGATCGCATCGACGTGCAGTAGGCCACCCGCCTCGTGAACGATCCGCGCTGCCTCGACGACCGGGTGCATGGCACCCGTTTCATTGTTGGCCGCCATGATGGAAACGAGCGCCGGCGGGCCACCGGCAAGTAGCTCTCGCAGATGGTCGAGATCGACCAGGCCGGAGCGGGTGACCCGAATCTGGCTGATGCTCTCTGCCGGAAACCGGCCGCCAGCGAGTACGGACGCGTGCTCGACCGCGGACACCAGGAGCCGCCGCACAGGCTCGCCCGATCGGCCGCGCAGGCCCGGCGACAGCGCCAGCGCGTTGGCCTCGGTTCCAGCCGACGTGAAGACCACGTTCCGCGGCAACCCGCCCACGGCCGTCGCCAGCGAGGCACGGGCATCCTCGACCAACCGCCGCGCCTCCCGCCCCTCGGCATGGACCGAGGACGGATTGCCGATCAGCTCGTAAGCGGCCAGCATCGCCGCACGCGCCTCGGGGCGCAGGGGGGTTGTGGCATTCCAGTCGAGATAAACGCGGCTTGGCATCGAGTAATATATTACCTACCTCTGCAGCCTGTTCAGACCGCCTCCAGCCCGAGATGGGCCACGTCCGCGTGCTTGGCAACCGTGATTCCGGACCCGGGCTTTGCAATGACGCCTCGACGAGCAGCTAACATCTTGAGTGCATTGCCAGATGTCGAAGATGCTTGCTTTTTGCCCCGCAGCCTATGTTAGAACGCGCACCGTCAAGTCACCGCGCGCCGTCTGCGCATCACCGCGAGGCGCACGCCTTCTCATCCTTCCATTCGTGCTTTCGTCGGTGTCGCCGTCGATGAAGGCCACAATCGGTTGATTGCTGAAGACCGTCTTCCAGAGATCAATCAAGAGATCATCCATGCCTGAAGTTATTTTCACTGGCCCCGCCGGCCGTCTCGAAGGCCGCTATCACCCGGCCAAGCAGAAGAACGCGCCGATCGCGATGATCCTGCATCCGCATCCTCAGTTTCACGGCACGATGAATCATCAGATCGTGTATCAGTGCTACTACGCCTTTGCGCATCGCGGCTTCTCGGTGCTGCGCTTCAACTTCCGCGGTGTCGGCCGCAGCCAGGGCTCGTTCGACCACGGCACCGGCGAATTGTCGGATGCGGCGGCAGCGCTCGACTGGGCGCAGACCATCAATCCCGAAGCGCGCGCCTGCTGGGTCGCCGGCTTCTCCTTCGGCGCCTGGATCGGCATGCAGCTCCTGATGCGCCGCCCCGAGGTCGAAGGGTTCATCTCGATCGCGCCGCCGGCCAACCTCTACGACTTCTCGTTCCTCGCGCCCTGCCCGTCCTCGGGACTTATTGTCCACGGTGAAAAGGATGCGGTGGTGCCGCCGAAGGACGTCAACACGCTGGTCGAGAAGCTGAAGACGCAGAAGGGCATCGTGATCGACCAGCAGGTCATCCCCGGCGCCAACCATTTCTTCGACGCCAAGCTCGAGCCGCTGATGGAAACCATCACGGCCTATCTCGACATGCGCCTGGCGAACGTGCGCTGAGGACGCGCGCTCAAGCCAGCTTGAGCGCGACGATCCCCATCAAGACGAGCGCGATGCCCGCAAGCTTCATCGCGCTCAAGGTCTCGCCGAACAGCACGACGCCCATCACGAAGGTGCCGGCAGCGCCGATGCCGGTCCACACCGAGTAGGCGACGCCGACTTCGAGCACCTTCAAGGCACGCCCGAGCAGAAAGACAAACGCCGCGAGCAGCAGCAGCGAGACGATGCTCCAACCCACGCGCGTGTAGCCTTCCGCATATTTCATCGAGATCGCCCAACCGACATCGAGCGCGCCGGCGACAACCAGCATCAGCCAGGCCACAGATTGCGACACCGGGATGCGCTCAGGCCGCGAGCTTGAGCAGATGCGCGTCGTGGCGAACCAGGAAGGCGCGCAGCAATTGCGTATAGTCCTCGCCGACGGCGGTACGCACGCTTGGACGTTTTGCAAGCTCCGCTCGCCACGCTCGCACCTTCGGCACATCGCGGAAGATGCCGTGCTCGGTCAATTCGTCGAACAAATCGAAATACCGGAAGACCGGCGCGAACACGGCGTCGACCAGGCTGAACGCCTCGCCTGCGAAGAACGGGCCCGCACCGAGCGCAGCTTCCACGCGCGCGAATTTCGCCGCTAGCGCCTGCCGCTTGCTCTCGAACGTGGCGGGATCCGTTGTGGTCTCGAGTCCCCAGAGATCGCCAAGAATCGCCGAGCCGAACTCCATCCAGGCCCGGTGCTCGGCGCGCTTGAGCGGATCGGCGGGATGCAGCTTGGCGCCGCCTTGCGTCTCCTCGATGTACTCGCAGATCACATTGCTCTCGAACAGCGCGACCTCGCCCTCGTCGGTCGTCACGACCAGCACCGGCACCTTGCCGAGCGGAGAGAGCTTCAGGAACCAGTCGGGCTTGTTGGCGAGATCGATATCGATCCGCTCGAACGGCACGCCCTTCTCTTTCAGAGCGATCACGGCGCGCTGCACGTAGGGACAGAGCTTGTGGCTGATGAGCTTGAGCGAAGTGGTCATGGCGACGATCCCGGCGGTTGGTTGCAAACTGCCGCCAAGATAGATGCATTTGCATGAACTAGTCAAGATCCATGCAATTGCATTAACTACCCATACGATCAGGGCCGCGCGATCACCCCGCCGGTCATCGGCATCGGTACGCCCGTGGTGGCCGGATAGGATAGCGGCAGGCCCTTCAGGCCGCGGGCGGCGAGGAAGCCGAACGCCTGGGCCTCGATGGCATCAGAGGCCCAGCCGAGCGCTTCGGCGGCTTCGACAGTGGCCGCTCCCACCCGCTCCCGCAGCATGCGCAGCATGGTGAGGTTGCGGGCACCGCCGCCGCAGACGATCCAGCTGCGCGGCCGCCTCGGCAGCAAGGGAACGATGCGGGCGATTGCGGCCGTGGTGAAGGCAGTCAGCGTCGCAGCGCCATCGGCTGGCAGCACGTCGCCGAGCTTCAAGGCGGCAAAGTCGTTCCGATCGAGCGATTTCGGCGGTGGGCTTGCGAAGAACGGCAGCTCCAGCGCTCTTGCGATCCAGGCTTCATCCACCTTGCCGAGGGCAGCGAACTTTCCTTCCGTATCGAACGCCTGGTTCATGGTGCGGTACATGAAATCGTCGAGCAGCGCGTTGCCGGGCCCGGTGTCGCAGGCGATCAGCGTGTCGTTGCCATCGATATAGGTGATGTTGGAGACGCCGCCGATATTGACCACGACGATCGGCCCTTCGCGCGCCAGCAAATTGGCGAGCGCCCGGTGGTAAACCGGCACGAACGGCGCGCCCTGCCCGCCGGCCTCGACGTCGGCGGCACGGAAGTCGTGCATGACAGGAATATGGATCGCCTTGGCCAGCGCGGGCGCATCGCCGATCTGCACCGTCAGCCGCCGTTCAGGCCGGTGCAATACGGTCTGGCCATGGAACCCGACGATGTCGATTTCCTCCGGCTTCATCCGGTTCTGGGCGACGAAGGCGGCGACCGCCTCGGCATGCGCCAGCGTGACCGCGCGCTCGGCCTCGGCCAGGATCCCCGGCCGGGCATCGCGCTGTGACAAATGCACGGCCTCGGACAGCGCCTGGCGCAGCAGATTGCGCTCGGCCGGGCTGTAGGGCCGGTAGCCTGATGGTCCGAATGCCTTGACCTGTTTTCCGTCGGTTTCGATCAGCGCGACATCCACCCCGTCCAGCGAGGTGCCGCTCATCAAACCGAGTGCCGTCAACATCATGGGATCAGCGTCCTCAAACACCCCCTCCGGCATGCCGATCTTGTGCCAGAGGGACACATCTTATAATGCCACAGCGCCAAATGGCGGGCAGCAATCGAGTTCCCAGGTAAGACCCTTAAATTGCTCCCAAAACAGTAAACCAAGAATTGTCAGGCATGCCGACAGATGACTGCATTTAAATCGGATTTCCTCAACACGCTTCAGGAACGTGGATTCATCCACCAGTGCTCCGATTTCGAGGGGCTGGACGCGCTCGCCGCCAAGGGCGAGGCGACCGCCTATGTCGGCTACGATTGCACCGCGCCGTCCCTGCATATCGGCCATCTCCTGTCGATTATGATGCTGCGCTGGCTGCAGACCTCCGGAGCTGGCAAGCCAATCTCCCTGATGGGCGGCGGCACCACCATGGTCGGCGATCCCTCCGGCAAGGACGAGACGCGCGCGATCCGCACCATTGCCGAGATCGAGGCCAACAAGGAATCGATCCGCGGCGTGTTCGCCAAGGTGCTGACTTACGGCGATGGCAAGAGCGATGCCATCATGCTCGACAATGCCGAGTGGCTCACCAAGCTGAACTGGATCGAGATGCTGCGCGATGTCGGCCGCCACTTCTCGGTCAACCGCATGCTGACCATGGACTCCGTGCGTCTGCGCCTCGAGCGCGAGCACGAGATGAGCTTCATCGAGTTCAACTACATGGTCTGCCAGGCCTACGACTTCGTCGAACTCGCCAAGCGTACCGGCTGCCATTTGCAGATGGGCGGATCGGACCAGTGGGGCAACATCATCATGGGCGTCGATCTCGGCCGCCGCATGGGCACCCACCAATTGTTCGCGCTGACGACACCGCTGCTGACAACCGCCTCCGGCGCCAAGATGGGCAAGACCGCGCAAGGCGCGGTGTGGCTCAACGCCGACCAGTTCAGCCCCTACGATTTCTGGCAATACTGGCGCAACACCGAGGACGCCGACGTCGGCAAATTCCTGAAGCTGTTCACGACGCTGCCGATGAGCGAAATCAGGAAGCTCGAAGCGCTCGGCGGCTCCGAGATCAACGAAGCCAAGAAGGTGCTCGCGACGGAAGCGACCGCGCTGCTGCACGGCCGCGAGGCCGCGGAAGCCGCAGCCGAGACGGCCCGTAAGACCTTCGAGGAAGGCGGCGCCGCTCAGGACCTGCCGAGCATCGAGGTACCCGCGGCCGAGCTGAACGCAGGCCTCGGCGTGCTCAGCGTCTTCGTCAGCGCCGGCCTCGTGCCCTCGACCGGCGAAGCCCGCCGCCAGATCAAGGCCGGCGGCCTGCGCGTCAACGACGAGTCCGTCACCGACGAGAAGATGGTTCTATCGGCGGCCAATCTGACGCCGGAAGGCGTGATCAAGCTGTCCTTCGGCAAGAAGAAGCACGTCCTGCTCAAGCCTGCATAGGCGTATGAGCTTTTGATGCTTGTCAGGGCGCGCCGAAGCGCGCTCCCTGACGGGCAATGGATCAGAAAACAATCAGGGAAGCGAGCAAGGAAGGCGTGGCGGCTACGCCACAAGGCGCCGTGCGCATCGCGCTCACGGTGCTCGCGCTCTGCTTCACGCTGGCCGTTCTCGGCCGCGGGCTCGGCGACAGCTTTACGGTCTTCCTTAAGCCGATTTCGGAAAGCTTTGGCTGGGACCGCGCGCAGATCGTCTCGGTGTATTCGCTCACCTGGCTCGCGAGCGGCCTCACCGCCCCCTTTGTCGGCCGCCTTTTCGATCATTCCGGACCCCGCATCGTCTATGCGTTTGGCATGCTGCTGCTCGGCGCGGCGTTCCTGATCGCGGCCCACGCGCAGCATCTGTGGCAGTTCCAGCTCTCGATCGGCCTCTGCGTCGGCATCGGCGTTGCCTTCATCGGCATCGTGCCGAACTCGATCCTGCTCGGCCGCTGGTTCGGGCCGCGCCTGCCGACGGCAATGTCGGTGGTGTATTCGGCGATGGGCGGCGGCGTGCTGGCGCTGCTGCCGGCCTCGCAGCTCCTGATCGACCACATCGGCTGGCGCGACACCTACCAGCTGTTCGGCTTTGCCGTATTGGGCCTGCTGATGCCGCTGGCGCTGCTGCCGTGGCGATTGTTCGCTGGGGGCTCACCTTATGTCGTGAAAAAGACCGACCCTGATTTCGTCGACAATGGCTGGACGCTTCTGCGCGCGATGCGTCACCACGCCTTCTGGGCGCTGTTCTCGACTTTCTTCTTCACCGCCGTCGGCATGTATTCGATTGCCGCGCAGATCGTGGCCTATCTGATCGATGCCGGATTCCCGCCGCTGCAGGCCGCGACCGCCTGGGGCTTCTCCGGCGTCGTGCTGGTGTTCGGCATGCTGGGTGTATCCGCGCTCGACGGCCTGATCGGGCGCCGGCCGTCGGTACTCTTGAGCTACGCGATCTCGATCATCGGCATCGTCCTGCTCTGGTTATTGCAGTACTCGCCGAACATCCCTCTGCTGACCGGCTTTGTCGTCTGCTTCGGCAGCATGATGGGCTCGCGCGGTCCGCTGATCAGCGCGACCGCGATGCGGATCTTTCAGGGCAAGCGGGTCGGCACCATCTACGGCACGATCTCGATCGGCAGCGGGCTGGGCTCGGCCTTCGGCTCCTGGAGCGGCGGCCTGATCCACGACGCCACCCACGGCTACAACGCGCTGCTGGCCTTCGCACTTGCGAGCGTTGTCCTCGGGATGATTCCATTTCTGGTTGTTCCGGCCTTGCGGCGCTAGGTCTCCCGGAGGTAACCTGACTTCGCTGGTGTTACCGGGAAACTACGGACAGACGCACCGAGTTTACGCTCAAAAATTGCGAATTGTGTGCGGCTGAAACCACAGCCTGCGGTGTTTTGTCCGACATGACAAAAATGTCAGCGCGAATTGACCTGGCGCAGCTTGCAGGACGAAACCGAATGCGATCCTAGTCGCAGCATTGGATGGAGGGCACAAACCAATGAACTTTCCCTATCTCACCCGCTTTCAACCGGTTCTCTTGAGCCTGTTTCGCTTCGTCACCGGACTGCTGTTGTTCCAGTACGGTGTCGCCAAGCTGTTCAAGTTCCCGGTGCTCCCCTACTTCGCTGACATCCCACCGCTGATCTATGTGGCCGGCGCGCTTGAGCTCGTGCTTGGCGCAACGTTGATGCTCGGCCTGTTTACCCGCCTCACAGCGTTCATCCTCTCCGGTGAAATGGCGTTCGCCTACTTCATGGGCCACATGATGAAGACCGGTACGCCCGTGGTCCTGCCGTTGCTCAACGGCGGCACCGCGGCGATCCTGTTCTGCTTTGCCTGTCTCTACATTTCCGCGGCGGGCGGCGGTGCGATCAGCGTCGATGCGCTGATCGGCAAGGAAAGCGACGCGCCGGGCGGCGCCTTCGCGCGGCGCTGACGCGCGCGCAACCGAAAAGCAAGGCCGGCACTGGCGTTTCGCCGGTGCCGGTTTCAGCGCGGGCCAAGCACGTTCCAGATCAGGACGAGGGCCGCGACAAGCAGCACGGACATGATGATGCGATGAACGAATCGGTTCATTGCCCGTCCAGCCAAGCTCGATCACCACTGAACTCAGAGATCGTATTTCTCCCGCAGAAATACGGGGGCCCGCCGTCGCATGGCGTTTTGCCTGCACGCTTTCGCATAGAGCTGCGAAGCCGCCCGCGCGCGACAGGCGCCGACGGGCCTATCTTCATGAATGGTAAGAACTTAGTGCTAGCGATGGGAATAATAACAAACATGTCATAGGGGCTGTGATGAATCTGTTGAGTCACCTGAAGATCCGCACCAAGCTTGCCAGCATGGTCTGCCTTGCGGCTCTCACAGTCACGGCCATCATCGCGGTATCGGCGGTCCTCAGCAAGAGCCGCATGATGGAGGACCGGGTCCAGCAGATGAAGACTGCGGTCGATCTGCTCCACGGCCTCGCCCAGACCTTCCAGGATGACGTTGCCGCCGGCAAGTTGACGGCTGATGATGCCAAGCTCCAGTTTCGCCAGCGGGCTCGCAACATGAAGTTCGGCGGCGGCCAGGGCTATCCCGTGATCTACAACCCCGACACGTCGATCCTGGTGAATGGCGCCAATCCGCAGCTCGAAGGCAAGATCACGGGCGCCAAGGACTCGAATGGCGTCTTGATCGCCGATGCCCAGCTGAACGCTGCAAAGCAGGCGCCGCAGGGTGGCGTCACCTCCTATCTCTATCCGCGCCCAGGGCAGACCGAGCCTGTTCGCAAGACGGTGTTCGTCCGTGAGTTCACGCCGTGGAACGCGACGATCAGTTACGGCCTCTATGTCGACGACATCGACGCCGACGTCCGCGCACTGACGCTGGAGCTTGGTGCGATCGGCATCGGCTTGATGCTGCTGATGGCGACGCTGTCCTGGTTGATCGCCCGCGACGTGCTCGGCGCACTCGACCGCCAGAAGACCCGCATGCAGGACATCGCCGAGGGCGCCATCGACAAGCCGGTCGAGGAGACCGGTCGCGGCGACGAGATCGGGCGCATGGCCGAGACGCTTGAAGTGTTGCGGCAGACCGCCATGACAGCGCGCACGCTGGAGACCGAGCAGGCCGCCAACAAGGCCCGCAGCGAGCAGGAGAAGCGCGATGCTCTGATCTCGCTTGCCGACCGCTTCGATGCGTCCGTCGGTCAGCTCGTCGGCATGATGGCTTCGGGCTCCGGCGAGCTGGAGGCCACCGCCAAGTCGATGTCCTCGACCGCGGAGGGCACCAACCAGCGCGCCGCCGTGGTCGGGTCGGCTGCAACCGAGGCCAGCCAGCGCGTTCAGACCGTCGCGGCCGCCGCCGAAGAGCTCTCCTCCTCCATCACCGAGATCAGCCGCCAGGTCGCGCAATCGGCCGACGTCACCGGCCGCGCGGTCGAGAGCGCACGCCGCACCGACACCATCGTTCGCGCCCTGTCCGACGGCGCTCAGCAGATCGAGCATGTCGCCGAGCTGATCTCCAACATCGCCGCCCAGACCAACCTGCTCGCGCTCAATGCCACCATCGAGGCCGCGCGCGCCGGTGAGGCCGGTCGCGGCTTTGCGGTTGTCGCCTCCGAGGTGAAGTCGCTGGCCAGTCAGACCGCGGAGGCCACCCGCGAGATCGGCGACAAGATCGCCCAGATCCAGGGCGCGACGAAAGAAGCAGTCGACGCCATCGGTGGGATCACCGCCACCATCGAGGAGGTCAGCCGGATCGCCACCTCGATCGGAGCCGCCATCGAGGAACAAGGCGCGGCCACCGCCGAGATCGCGCGCAGCGTCTCGCAGACCGCCGAGGCCACCAAGGAGGTCACCACCAATATCGGTGGCGTCAGCACGGCGGCCAACGAAACCGGCAACGCCGCCGGCATGGTGCTCGCGGCGGCCTCGAACCTCTCGAAGCAGGCCGAGCAGCTCTCGGGCGAAGTCGGGACGTTCCTGGCCGGCGTGCGCGCGGCATAAGCGGCTCTAACGTCGCGCGCTGCAACCGCTCGACAGCGGTCTCGCCGATCCCGTCGGGCTGTCGCCAGACTGCGACGACGGCAACTGATCATCGAACGGCGTGTTCTGCTTGCCCGTGTTGAACTCCATGATCTTGCGGGTCACGCCGGGAAACATCGCCGAGATCGGATTGACGCGCATCACAGGCGCGGCCGGCGTACCGATGACCTCGTAGGTCACGCCGATCAGTCCCTCTTTGTCGCCAGCACCCAAGAACAACCCGAGCACCGGAATCTGTCCGAACATGTTGTTCAACCCGTACATCGGCACGAAGGTACCGCTCATGCACACCTGGTTGCCGGGATAGTCGATCGAGCCCTCGATGGTGGCGCCGATCATTGGGCCCTTGACCACGCCATCGCGGACCGTGAGCGCGCCGTTCTGACGGATGAACTCGGCGCGGAGCGCGCTGAAGGAGACACCATTCCCGGTCCCGTTCGGCGCGCCGGCCGCCACGCGCTCGAGCTGTGCCTCGCCCTTCACCGTGAAGTCGCGCACGTTGATGAGGCCTTCCCGCGGCACCGAAGCATCGGCCGCGGGCGGCTCCATCGCCACCACTATCTGGCCGCCCACCGCCTTGGTGTAGGTGTCGGTGAACTTCAGCAGCGCCCCCGCGTCATTGGTCTGGAGATAGATCACTTCGCGGCTGCCCTGCGCGCGCCCGCCGCGCAGATCTGCCGCGACCGGCGTGTTCTGGCCGATCCTGCCACTCAGCGAGAACGCCTTGATGGTACCGCTGCGCTTCGACATCTTGGCATCAACGCTGCGCATCGCCTCGCCGTTGAAGCCTGCGACCGTGCCGAGCTTCACGTCGATGTCGAAATCGACGTTCTTCAGCTTGCTCTTGCTGTCGTCCTTGGAATTGCCTGAGATCGCCGACTTCAGGAACCCGCGGCCATCGAACACGTCACCACGCATCGTGCCGCGCACGACGCCGTCCTGGCCGCGCTCGACCTTCAGCGACGTCTTGTCGCCGTCTGACGGCGAGTAGACCGGGAAGTTCGCGTTCATCAGGTCGCCGTTCGGGTCGACTTCCAGCGAGCCCTTGATCGAGGCACCGCCGCCTTCGATGACGATGTCCTCGAGCCGCGTCGATTGCGCCGTCGGCACCACCTTGAATGTTGCCTTGCCGGCCTTGCCCGGCAGCTTGACCCAGCCGGGAAGGATGTTGTCGAGCTTGACCGAGGTCAGGTCGGCCTCGATGCCGAGCTTGGTGGTCTGGTCAGGGCCGCCTGCAATCTTGCCCGACACCTTGACGGGCACCGAGCCGCTGACGGCCGGGCTGAGGTCGAAGCCCAGGCGAGCGCGGCTGGCGTCATCCAGCGTCGTCTGCAGCTTGACGTCGGCATCGCCGTCGGTCGCCTTGCGATAGTCCAGCGAGGCCGCCTGCCCGTTGATCTTGACGTCGCCCTTGACTTGATAGCCCTGGTTGTTGGCGACGACCTTGAGATTGTTGGCCTCGAGCTTCTGGTTCATCACCAGCTTTTCGGCGCTGAAACCGTTGAGGTCGGCGGTGACGGCGTAGACGGTGTCCGCCTTGGTCAGCTCGCCCTTGACCGGCAGGCCGAGCTGGATGTTCGCCGTGAACGTGCCCTTGCTGGTGTTTGGATCGACAACGGTCGACGACAGATCGCTCAAGCGATCATTGGACAGCATTTCGGCTGCCGCGGGCACCGGACCATCGACGCGGAAGCGCGTCCGCGACGGCGACGGCTTTGGCGCCATGTCAGGCACCTCGAAGGTAAAGTCGGAGATCGTGATCTTGCGGCCCGCGGGCGTGTCGGCAATGCCTTGGGCGATATTCACCGTGGCCGTGCGTCCGGTCACGTGCGCCTTGAGGTCGGCATCGTGCACGACAGGCATGCCGTCGACGGGACGAACCGCGACGCCGCTCGCCACGATGTTGACCGACAGCCCATCATCGGGAATCGGCGGCCCCTTGCGCGGAAGGTTACGCGTCGGCGAGTTGATGCCGACCTCGATGCGCTGGAGCGTGCCGCGCTCGATCCGCTCGATCACCCATTGGCGCAGTTCCGGCACCACGAGCGTCGGCCACATCCGCTTCAGCGCAGAGGCCGTCATCGGCGTTCCTGCAAAGCCGAGCGTCAGGCGCGGCTCGCCGGAATAGTCGATTGCACCGGTGCCGGCGACACCTATCTCGCCGTTGCTGATATCGGCCTGCGTCAGCAGCATGCGCTTGTGGTCGGTGTCGAAGCGGAAGCCGATCGCGATCCGGTTGAAGACGAGCGGCGGCTCGTTGTCGATGCCGCCGAGCAGGATCGAGCCGCCGCTGAAGCCGAGCTGCCAGTCGTTCACGGTGCCGTTGGGCGGCTCAAGATGGGCGAGCAGCGTCAAACGATTTGCGCCCGAGAGGATCTTGAATGGCGCGACCAGCACCCGCCGATTGGCATCCCATTCGATGTTGATCTCGGCCTGGTCGATCGCCATCGGATAATCGGGCGTGTCGGTGTCGATGATGTTACCCGCGCCGATCGTGACCTTGCCGCGGAAGAACGTCGGCACGCCGTCGCGGCCGAGTTCGCCCTTCAGCTCGCCTGTCAGCGGAAGATCGGCCGTATAGGTCAGGTCCTTGACGCGCAGCGCCAGCAGGATGTTGGAGGTCGAGACCTTGTCGGCGCGGATATCGACCGAGCGCACCCCATTCTCGCTTGGTCCGATCGTGGCGCGCAGCGACCACGGGTGCGCGCCCTCCTCGCCGAGGCTGAGCGTCACGCCACCATGGCTCGGCCGGCGCAGGCTGAGCGTGATGTTCTCAAACGCCCATTTGCTGCCGCGCTGCTGATCGTCGACGATCAGATTGCCGTTCTTCAAACCGATCTCGTTGAGGTTCTGGCCGTCGAGACCGGTCATGCTCAGACTGTCGAGCCAGTCGAGGCCCTGAAGAATTCCGCTCTGCGCGGCGGCTTGAGGCGCAGCCTGAGACGCGTCCGGCGTTGCGGGGGCCATCCCGAACGGCGGCGGCGGGACACCGTTGCGCGGGAATGTCGGCGGCAGGCCCGCTTCCTTCTTGGACGCGACGCCGGTGGCGAGCGGTTTCGCCGTGTCGCCGGCGGAGACCGTGACGGTGCCGTCGGGTGCAATCCGGATCGCGAGCTCGGCATCGACCAGGTTGAGGCTTTCGGCGCGCAAGCGACCGGTGAGAAGCGCGGCGCCCGACAGCCTTACCTCGGCCTTGGGCGCACTGGCGACGATGGCATGGTCATGGTCGCGAACGATGATGTCACGGATACGCACGGCGATCCTGATCCGGCCGGTACGCTCGATCTGGGTGCCGCCGACCTCCACGGTATTGCCGTGACCGATATTGTCCTCGATGGCGGCGGCAAGCCACGGCGTTGCCATGTCGAGATTGATGGGACCGGCGCCAAGTCGCCACCACAATGCGCCAAAGCAGCCGACGAAGATGACGATCAGGCTGACGAGGACGATGGACATCCGCCGCAACCAGCGGCCGCTCGGCAGCACCCGCCGGAACGCGGAGAAACTGTCACCGACGCGAAAGTGCGAGCCGGAACGCGACAGCAGGCGGCGAGCGCGATGCCCCGCCTCTTCTTCCTGGTCCTGATCCCAGTCGGCCTCGTCCCATTCCGGCTGCTCGTGATGGCCGCCGTGCCGATTGTGATCCTGGGGCGACGTATTCCTTGCCATTGCCTCTCGATACAGGCGCCCGTCGTAGGATTGGGCGCCGCCGGGACCGCCGCCATCGACGGGAATCGACGCTCCCCGCCCCGGCATTGCCGCCATACCTCTGATGTTCCTGCTGTTCGTCATTTCGCCCCGGGAGCGCGTTCAACGAGCAGTGGGGTGGTGCGTGGAATTCCTTGTAACCATACTCCGTCGCCGCCAAAATTGCCCAGCCGAGGGCGCGAATCCGGCACACCGGACGAGAGCTGCAATACCGCTTTGGTTGACCCGCCGAAAGCGACGAAAGGAAGGCGTATGTCCAAGAAATCCCGAAAGAAAACGTCCAAAACGCCCTCCGCCAGCCCGACGGCTAAAAAGAAGACCCCAAAAGCAGGGGCATCTGGTCAAACACGCAGCGCGAAAACACTGCCGGCATCGGCGAGCAAATCAAGCAAGACAGGCGCAAAGTCAGCATCGCATAAGGCCGCATCGAAACGGTTAAAATCTTCCGAAAAGGCCTCCAAGCCCGCTGTGTCGTCGTCGGCCGCTTCAGCGACGTCCCTGACCGAGGGCCAGAAGGCCCCGTCCTTCCGCCTGCCTCGCGACGGCGGCAATTTCGTCAGCCTGTCGGATTATGCTGGCCAGAAGCTCGTCCTGTTCTTCTACCCCCGCGCCGACACGCCGGGCTGCACCCGCGAGGCGATCGACTTCACGCGACTCAAGGGCGACTTCGCGGCGGCCGCGACCTCCGTGCTGGGCATTTCGGCCGATCCGTTAAAGGCCCAGGAGAAGTTCCGCGACAAACACCGCCTCGGCATCCCCCTGATCTCGGACGAGCAGCACGAGATGCTGGAGGCCTATGGCGCCTGGGGCGAAAAATCCATGTACGGCAGAAGCTTCCTCGGAATTCTTCGCACAACGGTGCTGATCGGGGCCGACGGCAAGGTGGCGAAGATCTGGCGCAATGTCAGGGTCGATGGCCACGCCGACGAGGTGTTGGAGGCGGCAAGAAGTCTTTAACCAGCCCGTTAAAATCGAGAGATCCCGTTTCCGGAAAATTAACCATGACCAGCCCAGATTGCTGCGGCAGTTAAGCCGCAAGGAACCGTTCCGACCGGCGCGGGAGTGCCGATGTCGAAAAGTTCTGCCCAATATTCGCAGTACCCCCAGCATCATCCCCACGATCACGGACGGCCCCTCCACCGCCGGCCTGCTGCCGCGGTAGCTGCGGCGATACCCCTGCCCGCGGCCGACGACGCCTACACCATCGTCCATCACGGCAAGCAGGTCCGTCTTGGGCCCGTGGTGTTCTGGATCGTGGTCGGCACCGTCGTCCTGCTCGGCCTGTGGTCGGCCGCAACCGCCACCTATTTCGCCTTCCGCGACGACGTCCTGACCCGGCTGATCGCCCGTCAGGCCGAGATGCAATACGCTTATGAGGACCGCATCGCCGAGCTGCGCGCCAAGGTCGATCGCACCACAAGCCGCCAGCTGCTCGACCAGGAACAGTTCGATCAGAAGCTCGACCAGATCATGAAGCGCCAGACGGCGCTGGAGTCCCGGGCTACCGCGCTTGGCGCCATGCCCGACGTCACCGGATCGATCCCCCGCGCGACGCCGCAGCGGGGCGACACGAACCAGACGATGCAGGGTACGCCAAAACCGTCGCCGATCAGCGACACCGTGATCTTCGTGGCGCCGCCAGACCGCGAAGCCCGGCTCGAATCGCGCGCTCCGGCCGTCATCGCTCCGCCAGCCAATCAATTCGCCAAGAACCAGGGCTTTGACAATGTCCTGGTCCGGCTCACCAACTCGCTTGATCAGGTCGAGCGCCGCCAGGTCGCGGCGCTCAGCGCCGTTGAGGAAGGCATGGATTCGCGCATGCGCCGGATGCGCGGCGTCGTCAGCGACCTCGGCCTGAACCTCGCGAGCCTCGAGGCTGCCGCGCCGCGCGCGCCGATGGGCGGACCGTTCGTGCCGGTGAAGCTCGCTGCCAATGCAGGTCCCTTCGAGAAGCAGCTCTATCGCATCAACACCACGCGCGCCGAGATGGACCGGCTCAATCGCACGTTGGCGCAGGTGCCCTATCGCAAGCCCGTCGTCGGCGAAGTCGAATTCACCTCCGGCTTCGGCGTGCGCAGCGATCCCTTCCTCGGCCGGCCGGCGATGCACACCGGTCTCGACTTCCGCGCCGCAACCGGCGATCCCGCGCGCGTCACCGCCAACGGCAAGGTCGTCTCGGCCGGTTGGTCCGGCGGTTACGGCCGCATGGTCGAAATCGATCATGGCAACGGATTGTCGACCCGCTACGGCCATCTCTCCGAGATCAACGTCAAGGTCGGCGAGATCGTGAGGATCGGCCAGGTCATCGGGCTCGTCGGCTCGACCGGCCGTTCGACCGGCCCGCATCTGCACTACGAAACCCGCATCGATGGCGAAGCCGTCGATCCGCAGAAATTCTTGCGCGCCGGCGTGAAACTGAGCGCGGGCTAGGTTTGTCGGACGCGCGGCGCCGACAAGCCGCGAAGCGAGAAATCACAGCATTCACGGGCGATCCGCGCGATCTGCCCGGCCAGCGGATCGACAGCATCGGCACGCGTCACGGCAAAGTATTTGATCGGCGGAATCGGCGGCGACGTCCTGATCGTGCGCAGGAGACCGATTTCGATCTCATGCCGGAAATACTGCTCCGTCAGAAAGGTGATGCCGAGCCCGGCCACGGCCAGCGCCGAAAGGACGCTGAGACTGTTGCACTTGACGACGCGATTGAGCTTGATCCCGCTCGCACCCAGCCAATCGAGAACGAGCTTCTGCAAGCCTGATCCTTCCCCCTGGGTGAGGATCGGGTATCGCGCGATCTCATCCAGCCCGGCTTCGTTGGCCTTGGGGCCAACGCCGGGCGCCGACATCCATTGCAACCTGACGCTGTCGAGCGGCAATGCATTGAAGTCAGCACTGGCCGGCGGATCAAGACCAATGACAAGATCCAGACGACGATCCGCGAGCTTGTCGAGCAGCACGACGCTGGATTCAACTTCAGGTTCTGGAATGACCGCCGGATAGGCTTCCTTCATCGCAACGATCAGTTTCGGCAGCCAGGTCAGCGCCACGAGCTCGGTAACGCCGAACCGGAATGCACCGCTGAACGCCAACGGGCCTGCCGCGATCTGACGCATGCGCGCCTCGAGCTCCAACAGCTCTGCTGCGAGCTCAATCAGGTTTTCGCCGCTGCGCGTCAGGCTGATCGTTCGGCTGTTGCGATCGAACAGCGTGCTCCCGATCGCGGCTTCGAGCTCGGCGATGCGCTTGGAGATGGTCGATTGCGCCAGGTTCAGCCGGTCCGCGGCGTCAACCACCCCACCCAATTCGGCAATCCAGTAGAAGGCTTCAACCTGCTTCAGCGTCAGGCTCACCATGCTCGCGGCCCCCATCCATCGAAAAAAGCGATCCGATAGATAGAAAAATATTCACTTTTCTTCAAGTCTACAGCGAGGCAGGTTTCCTGGGACATCTGCGCTCCGGCGCACAACCCCTCGGTCTTGCCCATGCTCCTGCCCGGCCATCGACTGCTCCCCTCGTCAGCCGCCGTTCCACCCGGCATCATCGCCGACTTTGCCGCCGCGCAGGTCGCGATCGTCTCGGACAACATGAACCGGCTGCACGGCACACGCGCGCTCCGCCCGTTTCACGGCAGCGCGCGCATGATCGGCACTGCCGTCACCGTCAAGACGCGGCCGGGAGACAATTTCGTGTTGCACAAGACCTATGAACTGCTGCGGCCGGTCGATGTCCTCGTGGTCGATGGCAATGGTGATCTCAACCAAGCGCTCGTTGGCGAGATCATGATGACGCGCGCCAAAGCCATGGGGGTTGCCGGGTTCGTCATCGATGGCGCTGTCCGCGACGTCGGCGCGTTCGCCGAGGCCAGCTTTCCCTGCTTCGCACGCGGTGTCACGCATCGCGGCCCCTACAAGTCGGGTCCCGGCGAGATCAACGTGCCCGTCTCGATCGATGGCATGGTGGTGATGCCGGGTGACGTCATACTCGGCGACGCGGATGGCGTCGTCGCCTTCGACCGATCCGTTGCTGCAGAACTGCTCGCGCGGGTCAAACAGCAGGAGACCCGCGAAGCCGGCGCGCTCGCCGCCATCCGCGAAGGCCGTTTCGACAATTCCTACATCGGCACGCAAGGGATCACGTCATGAGCGGGGTTGGCGCCATCGCCCTCGCCCCGAGGGTTCAGCGGATCAAGCCGTCGCCGAGCATGGTCGCGCGGGAGCGGGTCCGCCAGCTCCAGGCCGAGGGACGTGACGTCATCGATCTCACCGCCGGCGAACCTGATCTGGACACGCCGAAGCACATCCGCGCAGCAGCCGCCGCCGCGCTCGAAGCGGGCGAGACGCGCTATACGCCGGTCAATGGAACGCCGGCGCTCCGTAAGGCCATCATCGAAAAGTTCGCGCGCGAGAACGGCGTTTGCTACGCCATGAACGAGATCTCGGTTGGCGGCGGCGCCAAGCAGGTCATTTACAATGCGCTTGCCGCCACGCTCGGAGCTGGCGACGAGGTCATCATCCCGGCGCCCTATTGGGTCTCCTATCCCGACATGGTCGAAGCCTGCGACGGCACGCCCGTCATCGTGAGCTGCGGCGAGAACGCAGGCTTCAAGCTGTCAGCCGAGGCCCTCGCGCAAGCGATCACGCCCAAAACACGCTGGCTCATCCTGAACTCCCCGTGCAATCCCACCGGCGCATTCTATTCCGCGACCGAGCTGGCTGCACTGACCGAGGTGCTGCTGCGGCACCCCCATGTCGCGGTCATGACCGACGACATCTACGAGCACATCCGTTTCGATGGCGGCGCAACGCCGTGCGTCGTCGGCATTGAGCCGCGGCTGAAGGAACGGACCTTGCTGGTCAACGGCGTCTCCAAGACCTACGCCATGACCGGCTTCCGCCTCGGCTATGGTGCAGGGCCCGCACAGCTAATCGCCGCCATGAACACGATCCAGTCGCAGTCGACGTCCTGTACATCATCGATCAGCCAGGCGGCAGCGACCGCAGCACTCGAAGGCGATCAGGGCTTTGTCGCAGAGGCCCGCGAGATGTACCGCCACCGCCGCGACCGGGCAGTAGCGATGCTCAACGACATCCCCGGCCTCTCCTGCCTGCCGCCGGACGGCGCCTTCTACGTGTTTCCGTCTTGCGCTGGCCTCATCGGCAAGACCACGCCCGAGGGCAAGATCCTGAAGACGGATCTGGACATCGTCATGCACTTCCTCGATGCCGCCGGCGTCGCCGTGATCGATGGAACGGCCTACGGCATGCCATCCTATCTGCGCATGTCGATCGCGACCTCGTTGCCCAAGATCGAGGAAGCCTGCACGCGGCTCGCGCGAGCCTGCGCGGCCCTACGCTAACGGCTGGATGAAGGAGAGAGCCATGAGACTATCGCAAGTTGCCGTCGCCGCCGGGCTTCTGATCCTCACCGGCGGCGTCAACGTGGCCAAGGCCGACGAGCTCGCTGACGTGAAGGCTCGCGGCAAATTGGTCTGCGGAACGCTCGGCACGGCCGAGCCGTTCAGCTTCCAAGATCCGAAGACGCGGGAGATCGTCGGATACGACGTCGACATGTGCCGCAAGGTCGCGGAGTCGCTCGGTGTCACGCTCGAGCTCAAGCCAATGGCCGTCGAGGCCCGTATCCCCGAGCTGACACAAGGCCGCGTCGACGTCCTCGCCGCCAATCTCGGCTGGACCAAGGAGCGCGCGCAACAGATCGACTACAGCTATTCGTACTTTGTCAGCCAGCAGAAGATGCTCGTATCCGCCGATTCCGGTATCGCCACTCTCGAGCAGCTATCCGGCAAGCGGGTCAGCGCGCTCAAGGGATCATCTTCGGAACAAGGCGTCAGGCGCGTCATTCCGACGGCAGAGATTGTGACCTTTCAGGATTCGGCCTCGGCGTTCCTTGCGGTTGTTCAGGGAAAGGTCGACGGGCTCTGCGCTTCGGAGCTCATCCTGGTCAAGCTCCGCAAGCAGGCGCCGGCCTCATCCCCCATGTCGATTGTCGAGAAGTCGGTCTTCGTCGAACCGTGGGGCCTAGGCATCCGCAAGGGTGAGACAGCCTTCAAGGACCAGGTCAACAAGGTGCTGACCGAGCTGGACGCATCCGGCGAAGCAGGCAAAATTTTTGCCAAATGGTTCGGTCCCGATACCGCCTATGGCATGAAGGTCGATTTCAAGATCGAGGAGATCAAGGGCTGATGCCTCGGCGCCGCGTGACACCGACCTTCGGGAGCGCATGACCAACCAATGGGCTACGTCTTCGACCCGGCCGCAGTCCTGACCGGCCAATATCTGGACTGGTTCATCTGGGGGATAGCGACGACCATCGCGCTGACCCTGGTGGCCTGGCTGCTCGGAATGACTGTCGGGATCATCCTGACATTGGTCCGCATGCTCCCGTTCAGACCAGTCGAATGGCTGGTCGCGGGTTACGTCGAATATCATCGCAACGTTCCGCTGCTGGTCCAGATCATGGTCTGGTATTTCGGCGTCCCGGAGATCCTGCCTCGCGCCATCCGCATGTGGATCAACAACCACCACGGCGAATTTCTGTTCGCCACGGTGGCTCTGGGCCTCGCCAGCGCGGCCTATATCACCGAGGATCTGCGCAGCGGAATTCGTTCGATCCCGAAGACGCAATATGAGGCCGCCCGCTCGATCGGCTTCAACTATCTTCAGGCGATGAGCTACGTGATCCTGCCACAGGCGCTGCGCATCGTGATTCCGCCGCTGATCAACCAAACCCTGCTCCTGTTCAAGAACACCAGCCTCGCCATGGCGATCGGCGTCGGCGAGCTGACCTATCGGACGCGCGAGGTCGACAGCTACACGTTCAAGACGTTCGAAGCGTTTGCGGTTGCAACCATCATCTACCTTGCGATCTCCTTCGGAATCATGGCGCTCGGCGCCTTCGCCGACCGGCGGCTGAAGCTCGAGTTGCGCTGATGCTGGAGATCCTGAAGGACAACTGGCTTCTGTTCCTGATCGGGCAATATCCGCACGGCCCCGTCGGCGGCCTTGCCATGACGCTGTTCCTGGCGGTGCTCGGTCTATCGCTCAGCTTTCCGCTGGCGGTTGGCCTCGCGCTGGCGCGGCTCAGCTCGCATCGTTGGCTGCAGGCACCGGCGACTGCTGTGGTCTACACCGTGCGCGGCCTCCCGCTGATCATGTTCATCTTCTGGACTTATTTCGCGCTGCCGCTTTTGATCGGACATACGGTCGGAGGCGTCGAGACGCTGCTGTTCGCGCTCGTCGTCTATGAAGCGAGCTATCTTTCGGAGATCATTCGCGCTGGAATTGAAGGCCTGCCAAAAGGCCAGACGGAGGCGGCAAAGGCCCTTGGCCTCGGCTATTTTCCGACCACTTTCAGGGTGATCCTACCGCAAGTCCTGCACAACATGATGCCGAGCCTGGTCAGCCAATTCGTCTCCACCATCAAGGAGACGTCGCTCGGCTACGTGATCAGCGCCAACGAAGTCACCTTTGCGGCGAGCCAGGTCAACAACCAGCTCATGACGCAGCCGTTTGAGGTTTATGGTCTGCTCGCGCTGACCTATTTCACGCTGTGCTTCACCCTGACATCGGCGGCGCGTTGGCTGGAACGACGGCTGGCCGCCGAGCGCGGTGAGCTCGGCGTTCAGCCGGCGTGAGGGCAGCCATGATTCGCTTCGAAGCCGTAGAAAAATGGTTTGGCCAACACCAGGTGCTCGCTGGCGTGTCGGGCGAGGTAAAACACGGCGAGGTCGTCACGCTGCTGGGCTCATCCGGCTCTGGCAAATCCACGCTCATTCGAACCGTGACGCGTCTGGAAGGCATTCAAGGCGGCAAAGTTCTGTTTGAGGGTGTTGACGTCGCCGGACGCGGCGTCAACATCAACCGCTTGCGTCAGCGCGTCGGATTCGTGTTCCAGGCCTTCAACCTGTTTCCTCATCTGTCGGCACTCGACAACATCACGCTGGGGCTGACGCGCCTGCGAAGGATGCGCAAGCCTGCGGCGAGGGAGCGCGCGATGACCGAGCTCGACCGCGTGGGGTTGGCCGATAAGGCCGACGCCACGCCATCGCGGCTATCAGGCGGACAGCGGCAACGTGTCGCCATCGCACGTGCGCTGGCAATGGATCCCGATGTCATGCTGTTCGACGAACCGACCAGCGCGCTCGATCCGGAAATGGTCGGCGAGGTGCTGCGGGTGATGAAGACGCTCGCGCAGAACGGCATGACGATGGTTGTCGTCACACACGAAATCGGATTTGCCCGCGAGGTCGCCGACACCGTCTGGTTTCTGGACAAGGGCCAGATCGTCGAGAGCGGTCCACCGGCCAAGGTCCTCGATGATCCCAGTCACGACCGGCTGCGCGCCTTTCTCGCGAGAGCGCGTTAGAGCACCCTCGCTCCCTCAGCGCCGACCACCGCCCATCCCGCCTCCGGGACCACCGAAGCCACCACCACCCATGCCGCCGCCGGGGCCCATCGGGTTTCCACCGGGCGCGCCAAGACCGCCGGGACCTGACGGACCGCCGGGGCCTGACGGACCGCTTGGTCCTGACGGCGCTGAGCCGGGATGGCCACCGGGATTCGATCCCGGCGAGGACGGCGAGCCTGGTGCGCCGGGCTGGCTATTGCCTGGCGCCGTCGGGCCGCGATCCGGATGCATGATCGAACCGCCGGGCGACCGCGTGGGCGTGCTGCCGCCGGGCTGAGGCGCACCTGGTCCCGAGCCAATCGTCTTGGTCGAATCCACCTGCAGACCGCGCGAACGATCGAACACGCCGTTGACCACCATGCGTGCTTCACCCGCTGCCGGACCAAAGCGCGAGCTGTCACGCGCGACGAGCCCCGAGCCGAATTGCAGGCCCGAGCCTGCGCGCTGCACATAGGCCTCGATCGACAGGCGGCTCGCACCGACGAGATCCGAAAAATCGTCGATGCGGGTGTGCGCGGCCTGCATCGCGCCCTGGCTGGTGCTGCCCTCGATCTGGACGCGCTGGCCGACCAGCAGCGGGTCGACGCCAGCAAGCTTCAACCCGCCGATACGCAAACCATCGGGCCCGCGCTCGACCAGACCCGTCACACGTTCGGTGGTGATATGGCGCGGCTCGACCAGACTTGCGACGATCACGCCGTCGGTCCGGCGCAGACCATACACCTGTCTCTTATACACATCTAGATGTGTATAAGAGACAGGACCATACACGGCCACCTCCGTGCCTGGGCGGAGCTTGCTGTCCTTGCCAGCCACGATCTTCTGGCCGAGGACCGTCAGCTCGTTGCCCTTGACCTGCTCGATCGGCCCCGAGACTTCGCTCGCGATCGCGATGTTGCGGGTGACCAGTGTGCCGTCGGCTTGCCGCATCGCGACCACGCGCGCCAGCTGGCCGATGCGCAGCGCCTTCGGGCTCGCCGCCTCGCCGTCGATCCGCACCGGCACGTCGCTCGCATAGGTGACGCGCTCGCCGTTGACGTAGATGCTGCCGAAACGCTGGATCACGCCGACAATGCCGGTGCCGCCGATGCCGTGATCGTCGCCACGCGTGATTCCGGTGCCGCCGATGCCATGATCATCGCCACGCTTGACCTGCGCACGCGCGAGCGCGGTGCCGGCAAGCCAGAATCCGGTGAGTAGCAATCGGCGGGAAATCAGCGGCGGCCGGCTCATGAGGAGCTGCCCTCCTTGCCGCCGTCCTTGCTGACCGCCTCGGCGTCCTCATCGGCGTCTTCGCTGTAGATGTAGATGCCGAAATTCCAGCGGGCATCGCCCCCCTTGTCCTTGGCGAGCGCGCGATGGGCCTCCCGGTTGGCCGTCTTGAGCGCATCCATGGCGAGTTCGCGCGAGCGCGCCTCGAGGCGCTTCGCCAGCTTCGGCGAGATGTTGTTGTAGTGGACCGCGCGTTCGAGGAAGCGCGGCGCCGGCCCCGACACGTTTTCGGCGGCAGCGGCGATATGGTCGTGCAGATTGCGGCCGAGATAGTGCCATTTGCTGTCGTCCGCACCGCTCGGAACGAACGCCGCCTCAACCAGTTCGATCTCATCGGCCGCGTTGATGGTGACGAGCTTGCGGTCGACCCACTCGTCGAGCACTGCGCGCGGACGCACATCCTTGGTGACGGACGCGACCAGTTGCTCGAATGACGGCGAATCGCCTTCGGCCGTGCGCGGCAAGGCCATCGGCTCGCCTTTCGCATCGGTGAATTCGGGCGACGCGAGCCAGCGCGCAATCACGGCGCTCGTCAGCGATATCGCCGCCGGCGTCTCGTTCACCGGCGCGCCGGCACCACGCAGCCGCGCCACCTCCTTGCGGTGGATGCCCGTGAGCAGGCTGACGCGGCTGTCGGTCTGGTCCTTGCCGTCGAGTGCGAAATCATGCTCGGCGACGTTGACGAAGAGCTCGCGAAGCAATTGCGCCAGTGCCGGAAACGTCATGCCGCTGCGGATACAGAGCCGTACGAGCGGGCGCAGCAGCCGCGCGAGCGGCGCATGCAACTTCGCTGCGGCATTCGGCTCAGGTGCCGCTGCTTTGGGCCCGGACTTGGCAATCATGTCTGAATTGTACGCGTGACACACGTGGGACACAATCCCACATTTTTCCAAAACGCGATTGACGTGGTAAATTTTCCCACATATACGAAACACCACTGAGGGCGCGACGTAAAGGGACACACCACCCATGGCTGACCGCTTGGTCCGCATTTCCAGTTCACCGCGTGCTGTGCCGTTTCCCCACCGGAATCGTGCCGGCGCGACCATGCCGATGCTGCTGCGCGGCGTGATCTTCGTCTCGGTGCTGTCAGCACCGTTCATCGCAGCCCTGCTCGCGGGCTGACGCCACCATGCATCACACCAGCGAAACCTCGCCCCGCCCGTCGGTGCTGCACATCTTCAAGATCTATTATCCCGACCTGTTCGGCGGCACGCTGACGGTGATCCGGGACATCTGCGCCAGCCTGAAGGACGCCTTTGCGTCCGCCGTGCTGGTCTGCTCGCAATCGGCCGAGCAGCGCGAGATCGTCGTCAACGACGTGCCGGTCGAGCGCGTCCGCTCGTTCGGCAACGTGCTGTCATTGCCAACTGCGCCCACCTATCCCTGGAGGCTGTGGCAGAAGATCGCCGAGCACGATCTGCTGGCGCTGCATGCCCCCTTCCCGCTAGCCGATCTCGTTTTCGCCCTCGGCTTCGGGCGCAAGCGGCCGCTGGTCGTGCACTGGCATGCCGACATCGTCACCCATGCGGGCCTGCGCTGGTTCATCGAGCCGTTGATGCGGCGGACATTGCGCCAGGCCAAGGCGATCATCGTCTCGGACCACGTCCTGATCGAGACCACGCCGCTGCTGCGCGAGTTCGAGGACAAATGCCACGTCGTGCCGTTCGGCATCGACACCAGCGTCTATGACTGGCCGAAGATCGATCCGCACCACGTCAACGATCGCGGCCGCCTCGTGCTCGCCTGTGGCCGGCTCGTACCCTACAAGGGGTTCGACGTGCTGATCCGCGCCGCCGCTATCGGCAACTTCGAGGTCTGGATCATCGGCGAAGGCGTCGAGCGGGCCCGGCTCGAGCAACTGATCCGTGAGCTCGGCCTCGGTGAACGCGTCAAGCTGCTCGGCTCCGTCAATGATTGCGAGCGCATCAAGCTGATGTGCCTTTCCGACGTCTTCGTGATGCCGTCCGTCACCAATGCCGAGACCTTCGGCCTCGTTCAGCTCGAGGCCATGGCCGCCGGCCGCCCCGTGGTGAACACGGCGCTCGACACAGCGGTGCCACGCGTTGCCCGTCACGGCATGGAGGCGATCACCGTGCCGCCAGGCGATCCCGAAAAGCTCGCCGAAGCCATTGACGCCCTGATCAGCGATCCCGAGCGCCGCCGCCGCATGGGGCTTTCCGCGCGGACCCGCGCCGTGAGCCGCTATTCCGCGACGACGTTCAAGCACGGCATGGAAACCGTCTACCGCTCGGCTGTTACCGCGCCCTCCGACCAGCAGGTCCCCGCGCACGAACAGCCGCAGGTGACAGGCTGGTTCGAGAGCATTCGGATCGCAGCAGCGCTGGCCTGGTCCGACATGCGCCACCGCTACGTGCGCTCTCTGCTGGGTCCGTTCTGGATGTCACTCCAGATGGCGATCGTGGTCGCGGTGCTCGGCTCGGTGATCGGCCAGATCTCGAATGCCGGTATGCTCGCACGCTTGCCGATGCTTGCGCTTTCGATGACGGCCTGGACGTTTCTCAACAGCGTCGTGCTCGATGCGACCACGGCTCTTCAAAACTCCGCGAGCCTGATCCGCGACCGTGCGCTGCCGCCAGTGATCTTCCTCCTGCAATGCACGTTCCGCCAGGGACTGTTCGCCCTGCACAATGCCTGCGTCCCGCTCTCGCTCTGGCTGCTGCTCACGCCGCACGATCTCTCCGGCGCACTCGCCGCGCTTCCGGGTCTCCTGCTGTTCGTGATCTGCACCTTCGCGCTCAGCCTCGTGCTCGGCGCGCTGGCGACGCGGTATCGCGACCTCAAGCCGATCATCGAGTCCACGCTGATGCTCGCCTTCCTCGCCTCGCCGGTGATCTGGTCTTCCGACATCATCAATCACCGCTCGACCGTGATGCGGCTCAATCCGCTGACCCATCTGTTCGCGGTGTGGCGCGAGCCGCTCTCGGGCGGCCATGTCGACGCGACCAGCGTCATCTATGTCCTGGTGGCACTGGCGCTCCTGCTCTGTGCGAGCGTGCTGACGCTTGTTCATCTGCGCAAAGCGGCCTTCTGGATCTGACCGATGGCCTCGATCAGCCTGCGCAATGTCTGTCTCGACTATCCCCTCTACGGCGCCTACGACTTCTCGCTGAAGCGGCGACTGCTCGGCCGCCTCATCCGCGAGAAAGGCGAGACGCGGATCATCCGCGCCGTCGACAATGTCACGATCGAGGCCGAGGCCGGCGCGCGCATCGGGCTTGCCGGCCCCAACGGCTCCGGCAAATCGACCCTGCTGCGGCTGATCGCCGGCGTCTATCCGCCGAGCAGCGGCAGTGTTGCGATCAGGGGCACCGTCGTGCCCCTGATCGGCCTCAATGCCGGTGTGAACCTCGACTTCATTGCCGAGGACAATATCGCCCTGCTGCTGCGGATCAGCGGGCGCAAGCCGACGCGCGCCGTGATCGACGATATCTGGGCTTTTACTGAACTCGAAGAGCGCATGCAGCGGCTGCCGCTGCGGATGTTCTCCTCGGGCATGCTGATGCGCGTGCTGTTCGCGACCGCGACGGCCTTCCCGGCCGATATCCTTCTGCTCGACGAATGGCTGAGCGTGGTCGACGAGCATTTTGCCGAGAAGGCCCAGCAGCGGCTTCTGAGCCTGGTCTCGCAGGCCGCGATCGTAATTATCGCCTCGCACGACCAGCCGCTGCTGCGCCGCACCTGCACTAGCATCATCAATCTCGATCATGGCCGCATCGCCTCGACCATCACGGTGGAGCAGCCCTCGGCTCTTCCCTTCGACTCCAACGAGATCAGCGCATGAAGCAAAACATCCTTGTTGTCTCGGAGGCTTTGGGCGAGCCCAACCACAAGCGAGGTATCTTCCATTTCACCCGCGAGCTGATGCGTTCGCTGGCCGCAGAAGGCCATGAGCTCACGCTGCTGGTCGAGACCAACAGGCGGTACCGCAAGCTCCGCCAACGCGAGCGGCGCACGAGGCTGTTCCCGCCGCAGGCACGCAACATCGAGCTGCTCGCCCTCTATCGTTTCCTCGACGAGATCAACATGGCCGAACCGCTTGCACGCAACGGCCTGCGGCGTACGCTGGACTGGCTCCGCCACAAAGCCACCATGTCGGTGTCCCCGGACTATGTCGTCTGTTTCCTGCGGGCGATCGGCCTGCGTGGCCTGCACGCACGGCTGATCGAGAACCGGACCGCAGCGCTGGAATACATCCCGCCGGATCTGCGCCACCTCGAACTGTTCCGCGACTTCCAGCTCGAGCCCGGATTCTACAGCTATCAGGACTCCTCGGCCTTCCTGCTGCTGCCGCCGCCGCGGATCGATGCGAGTGATTATGACGTCATCGTCATCGACACGCCGACGCGGGTCGTCGTGAGGCGCAGGCCGGATGCCAAGGTGATCTGCGTCGTGCACGATCTCCTGCCGCTCACCGATCTCAAGCTCAGCGACGTTGCAACGCGGCTGTTTCTGTCACGGCTTCTCACCAGCCTCAAGCAAGCCGACGAGCTCGCCTTCGTTTCGAACTATAGCATGATGCGGTTCAGGGAGCTGTTGCCGCAATTTGCGCACCTGCCGGCGCGGGTCGTGTATCCCCGCACCCGGTTCGACGCCCCGGATGTCCTACACCTGCCAGCCCCGTCGGGGCGTCCGGGGCGGCCGAGCTTCGTCGTCGTCGTTTCGAACGAGCCACGCAAGAACGTCGCCACGGTCATCCGCGCCTTCCGCAACATTCCCCAGGCCGATCTCGTCGTGATCGGCTATGCCGGCGAGATCAGCCGGATGCGCAATCTGCCGCCGAACGTTCGCTTCGCCGGCTACGTCGGCGAGCACGAGAAGGCGGCGCTCGTCGCGGAGGCTCACGGCCTGATCATGCCGAGCTTTGCCGAAGGCTTTGGCGTGCCGATCATCGAGGCGCTGGCCGCGAACACGCCGGTACTCTGCTCGGACATCGCGGTGTTCCGCGAGGTCGCGGGTGAGCTCGCCGACTATTTCGATCCGTTCGCGACGGAGTCGATCGTGGCCTCTGTCACCCGCGTGCTGGCGCGGCAGGAGGAATGCCGCGCCAGGATCCGGGCGCGCCGCTCCGAGCTTACCGAGCGCTTTGGCTACGAGACCCAGGCCCGCGATTTCCTCGGACGCCATGCGCCGCCGGAGCGCCAGGTCGCGGCGCAATAGGTATGGTCGTCGAATCCGCGGCCTGCGCGGGCCCCGCCGCCCGGACCGCGCAAGGTTCGGCGGCACTGATCAGGGCAGCCGATGTGCTCGCCGCACTGATCGCGGCGTCGCTGCCGTGGTCGACCACGGCGCCATCGATCTTTGTCGGGCTTTGGCTGCTCGCGGTGACGCCGACCATCGACTGGCGGGACTATCTGCGCCAAATCGCGCAGCCGGCTTACGCCCTGCCCTTCGTCATCCTGCTGCTCGCGCTTGTGGGCTCGCTGTGGTCGGACGGCAACTGGGCCGACCGGCTGCATGCAATCAAGCCGGTCGCAAAGCTCGTGCTGATCCCGCCACTGCTCTACCATTTCAGCCGGTCGGAGCGCGGCTTCCTGGTTTGCGCGGCCTTTCTCGGCTCCTGTGCGCTGCTGGCGGCATTCTCCTGGATCGTGCTGCTCGACCCCGCCTTGAAGCTGACCGCAACGGCGTCATCGGGTGTTCCGGTCAAGAACTACATCGACCAGAGCCAGGAGTTCACGCTCTGCGCCTTCGCGCTCGCACTGCCTGCGCTGAGCTTCTGGCGTGGCGGAGGCATGATCGCGCTGGCGGCCTGCCTTGCGCTGATGCTGCTGTTCGTGACCAACATGGTCTTCGTCGCCGCCGCCCGCACGGCGCTACTCTGCATCGCGGTGCTGCTGGTGCTGTTTGCGTGGCGGCATCTGAGCCGACGCGCGGCGCCGCTGCTGTTCGCGAGTGCCGTCGCCGCAAGCGCCCTGGCCTGGACGGCATCACCCTATCTGCGCCAGCGGATTGCCGATATCGCCGTTGAATACCAGCACGGACGCGACGACATCAGCCGCGCCTCGACCGCGCAGCGTCTGACCTATTGGCGCAAGGCGGTGGACGCCTTCGCCGAGGCGCCCCTGCTCGGCCATGGCACCGGGTCGATCAAGCGGCAGTTCGAACGCGCCGCCTCGAACGAGAGCGGCCTCGACGCCGAGATCGTCAGCAATCCGCATAACCAGACCCTCCACGCCGCCGTGCAATGGGGATTGCTGGGCGTAGTCCTGCTCTATGCGATGTGGTTCGCCCACCTACGCCTGTTCACGGGCAATGATCTTCCCGCCTGGATCGGACTTGTCGTCGTCGTGCAGAACATCACGAGCTCGCTCGTGAACTCGCATCTCACTGATTTCCACGAGGGCTGGATCTATGTGCTCGGCGTCGGTGTCGCCGGCGGCATGGTCCTGAAGACGAAGGTGGCCCTCCAACCGTGATTATTGGCTACGCTCGTGGCCGACCTCGCCGGTGATGACCTCGCCGAACGGCTCCCAGGCTTGCCCGTTGAAGCGCATCAGCTGCATCTGCTCGATCGGGAAGTAATCGTCCGGCGACGTGTTGACCATGATGCCGGGCATCATCAGGTCACTGTGGAAATTCTTCAGGTTCGCCGCCTGCTTCATGACGTTGTCGCGCGTCAGGTTGTCGCCGCACTGCTTCAATACCTGCACCATCGCCTCGGCCTGCACATAGCCGTAGACATTGTTGGCGTTGGTCTTGTCGCCATCGGGATAATATTTGTCCATGAAGTCGCGCCACTTCACCACCGCCGGATCCTTGTCCCAGGTCGGATCGGTCGGTTCCTTCAGATAGATCGTTGAGATGATGTCCTTGGCGTATTCGAGCCCCGCGGGCTTGAGCACCGAGGCGACCGAGGTCGCGGTGTTGGCCAGAAAGAACTTCGGCTTCCAGCCGAGCTCGCCGACCTTCCGGATCGCCTGTGCGGAGCCCTTGGGCGCGGCCCATGAGAAGAAGATGTCGGCGCCGGAATCATGCAGCGCCACGATCTGCGAGTCGATCGAGGGATCGCTGACCTCATAGGATTTGTCGGCGATGATCATGCTGGCCTTCTCGCCGAGGCCGTCCTTCAGGCCCTTGAACTGGTCCTTGCCCGCATCGTCGTTCTGCCAGAACACCGCGATCTTGCCGTTGGGGAATTTGTCGAGGATGTACTTTGCATAGATCCGCCCCTCGCTCTGGTAGTTCGGCTGAAAACCCATGGTCCACGGAAAGTTCTTGGGGTCGCCGAACTTGGTGCCGCCGGAGGCGACGAACAGCTGCGGCACCTTCTTGGCGTTCATGTATTTCATGATCGCGGAATTCGAAGGCGTGCCGAGCGCCTGGAAGATCAGCAGCACCTCGTCGCTCTCGACCAGCTTGCGCGCCTGCTCGATCGCCTTTGGCGGCGAATAGGCGTCGTCATAGCTGATGAAATTGATCTTGCGGCCATTGATGCCACCCAGATCGTTGATCATCTTGAAGAACGCGGCCTCGGTCTTGCCGATCACACCATAGGACGACGCCGGCCCGCTATAAGGCATGATGTTGCCGATCTTGATTTCGGTATCGCTGGCGCCGGGATCGTACTGCTTCTGCGCAAAAGCCGGTGTCGTGATGAGCACGCCGGCAGCAAGCATGGCGAGGGTAGCAAGGCTGTTGCGACGACCCGGCATCGTTCTCTCCCCAATTTTGTAGTCTTGTTTTGAGGAGAGTGTCGCAAGGCGACTGGCCGCTGGCAAGCGGAAGGATTTTCCGCTGGGTGAAACTGCGGCTCAGGAACTTACCCGACGCGCTGCAACATTCTAAGAGCCCGTCCGTCGATGACGATCAACGCGCTGCCGATCACCAGAGCCCCGGCGATCTCGCGCGCCGAGATCGACTCACCCAAGACCAACCATCCCAGCAGGATCGCAGTCACAGGAATAAGCAGCGTCACCAGCATGACATTGGTTGCGCCAGAACGCCGCAGGATCTGGAAGAACACGATGTAGGCGAGCGCGGTGGAGAGGCTAGCCAGACCAAGCACGGCAAGCCAGGTCGCAATGCCCGGCATAGGCAAGCGCCACGGCTGCTCCACAGTGCCGGCGACAATCGCCATCATCACTGTCGACGCCATCAGTTGAAACGTCGCCGTCCCGAGCGGCGGAGAGTCCTTGAGTAGCCGCCGCGCGGCGAGCGCCGCCAAACCATAGCTGAGCGCGCCGCCGAGACAGAGCAGAATGCCGAGGCCCTGCCCCGCTCGTGTCTCGATGCCCCAGCCGCGCAGGATGATGACGCCGGCGAGCCCAAGCGCCACGCCGGCCACCCGACGCATCTGCAAGGCCTCCTCCTGGGCCGCCGCCATCACCAGGACGGTAAACAATGGCGTGGTGGCATTGAGGATGGACGCAAGTCCGCTCGGAACGAAGGTCTGGCCGATCACGATCAGCGAGAACGGAATGACATTGTTGAGCAGCCCGATCACGACGAACGGTATCCAGCCTGCAATGCCCTTGGGAAAGCTGATCCCGTACATGCGCCGGAGCGGCAACAGCATGGCCGCACCGACGACAACGCGCAAGAACACCAGCGTCAACGGCGGCAGCTCCCGCAACGCCGCGCCATTGAAGAAGAACGAGCCGCCCCAGAGGATCGACAGCAATGCGAGCAGCGACCAGTCTCGCGCGTCGATCCTGATATCGTTCGGGGGCATCCGTCTCACCTCAGCGGCCGAACCTGCCGCCTAGACCCTGTCTCTTATACACATCTAGATGTGTATAAGAGACAGGCCTAGACCAGCGTGACAAATCTCGCCACCCGATTTCCGACAAAGACGCGGCTCACGCGGATCGGCGCGAGCGGGCGTCTCCCGCGATGTCAGCGATCACCGCCCCAATCACCAGTACCCCGCCAATGAGCGCATGCACGGCGGGCACCTCGCCAAACCCCACCCAGATCCAGAACGCCATCAGCGGCGTCTCCAGCGTCGCGATCAGCGACGCCTGGCCTGAAGGCAGCAGGCGCGAGCCGAGCATGTAGAAGGTCAGGCCGAGCGCGACCTGGAGACAGCCGAACATCGCGAGGATCGCGAGACTGTGGCCACCGACATGAGCAATGTCGTGAGCGAACGGCAGGCTGACGAGGCTGCCGATGAAATTCGACAATGCTGCCGCCGCCACCATCGACGTCTCGCGATGGCGTCGGACCACGACGGTCATGGCCGAGATGGCGAGCACCATCAGGCAGCTCAGCGCCACGCCGCTGAAGTCGGCGCCGGCCCTGATACCGCCGACGGTGATGACGACGCCGGCAAACGCAACGAAGCTCGCAATCAGCGTGCGCCATGTCGCGGCCTCGCCGAGCCAGAGCCATGCAAGTGCCGCCGCGACGAACGGCTGGGTCGCGATCAGTACCGCGACGTTCATGACATTGGTCATCTGAAGCGCGGGGATGAACGAGATCATGCCGATGGCAGACAACGAGGCGACGAGCAGGCCGCCACGTCCCGGCACCACCAATTGCCGCAGCGCGCCCGGTCCCTGCATCAGAACGAGAAGCAGCGTGACGAGGCACCCGCCGAACAGGCCGCGCCAGAACAGGATGGTCCAGGGATCGAACGGCAACAGCCGCGTGAAGAACGGCGCCGTGCTCCAGGCAATCGCGGCTGCGGCGACGAGAGCAATGCCGAGACCGCGCTCCGATCGAGGCTGTCCCATATCAAGAATTCCCAGCTAAGACGGCTTCTTCGGCCGCGACACCAGCTCGATCATCTTGCCTTCGTCGTCATCGGGCATCGCGGCTTTGGCCTGCGCATAGGCCTCGACAGCGGCGCGCGACACCAGCGGCTTGTCGGCCAGCAGGCTCTCCGCCAGCTTCACGGCATAGGCGGCATCCTTGTGCCGCAGCGCGGCCGTGAATGTCGCGCCGCTGAAGTCGCGGGCGACCATGCGCTTGGAATGGCGCTGAACCTGCGGGCTCGCGGCGACGCCCGCCTGGATCGATTCCAGCACCAGATTCATGTCGAGCCCGGCCTGCTCGGCGATCGCGAGGCCCTCGGCCAGACCCGCGATCTGGATCGCGCCCATGAGATTGTTGATGAGCTTGTAGACCGTGCCGGAGCCGACCGCGCCAAAATGACGGATGGTCGTGCCGATCGGCTCCAGGAACGGCCGCGCGCGTTCGAGATCGGCGCTATCTGCGCCGGCGAGCAGCGTCAACTTTCCCGCAGCTGCCGCATCCGGCAAGCCCGTCACCGGGCAATCGATGTAGATCAAGCCGCGCGCCTTGAGCTCGCGGCCCATCTCGCGGGCGTGGTCATAGGAAACCGTGGAGCATTCGATCGCGATGGCGCCCGCCTTCGCCGTCTTGGCTGCGCCATTCGGCCCGAGCCAGACCGCGCGCGAGGCTTCGTCGTCGGCAACCATCGTCACAACGGCGTCGGCGTCGATCGCGGCGTGCTCGGGCGACGTCGCCCACTGGGCGCCGCGTGCGATCAGATCCTCCGCCTTGGCTTTGCTGCGATTCCATAGCGTCACCGTAAAGCCGGCAGCGAGATAGCGGCCGGCCATGCCATGGCCCATCCGCCCCAATCCGATGAAGGCGACGCGGGTCATGGTCAGTCCACGTCCTCGATGTCAGCACCAGGGGTGCCGAAGGCGCGCTGCGCCAGCGTTGCGGCCATGAAGTCGTCGAGCTCGCCGTCGAGCACGCCTGACGTGTCGGAGGTCTGCACGCCGGTGCGCAGGTCCTTCACCATCTGATAGGGCTGCAGCACGTAGGAGCGGATCTGATGGCCCCAGCCGATATCGGTCTTGGCGGCCTGGTCGGCGGCGGCCTTCTCCTCGCGCTTCTTCAGCTCGATCTCGTAAAGGCGCGCGCGCAGCATGTCCCAGGCCTGCGCCCGGTTCTTGTGCTGGGAGCGGCCGGCCTGGCAGACCACCGCGACGCCGGTCGGGATGTGCGTCAGGCGCACCGCGGATTCGGTCTTGTTGACGTGCTGGCCTCCGGCGCCGCCCGACCGCATGGTGTCGGTACGGACGTCGGATTCCTTGATGTCGATCTTGATGCTGTCGTCGATGACGGGAAACACCTGCACGCTCGAGAACGAGGTGTGCCGCCGCGCGTTGGAATCGAACGGCGAGATGCGCACCAGGCGGTGCACGCCGGCTTCGGTCTTCAGCCAGCCATAGGCGTTGTGGCCGGAGACTTGGATGGTCGCGGATTTGATGCCGGCTTCTTCGCCCTCGGACTCTTCGAGGTATTCGACCTTGAAGCCGTGGGTTTCGGCCCAGCGCGTGTACATGCGCAGCAGCATCTGCGCCCAGTCCTGGCTCTCAGTGCCGCCGGCACCGGCATGGACTTCGAGATAGGAATCGAAGCGATCGGCCTCGCCCGACAGCAGCGCCTCGAGCTCGCGCCGCGCCACTTCCTTCTTGAGGGTCTTGAGGGCCGCTTCGGCCTCGGCCACGACGCCGGCATCGCCCTCGGCCTCGCCGAGCTCGATCATGCCGATATCGTCTTCGAGCTCCTGCTCGACCTTGCCGATGCCCGAAAGCGAATCCTCAAGCGAGGTCCGCTCCTGCATCAGCTTCTGGGCCTTCTGGGGATCGTTCCAGAGGTTGGGATCTTCAGCGAGCTTGTTCAGCTCAGCGAGGCGTGCCGTCGATTTCTCGACGTCAAAGATGCCTCCTCAGCAGCCCGACCGACTGCTTGATCTCTTCTACCAACCGTTCGATTTCGGCGCGCATATCGTTCTCTGATCTCGCGGAATCCCGCGTACAATTGAGAATGGGGATGTAGCGGCGGCGGCTGCAAAGCGCAACCGCCGGAGCTTCACGTCAGTGCCGTTATCCGAAAGGCCTTAATAGAGCCCGCCGGTGCCGGGCCGCATGAAGAAGCCGGAATCCGGCGCCTGCTGCGGCGGTCCAGGCATGCCGCGGCCGTCGGCATCAGCAACACCAATGACGGAGTAGTTATCCGGCGGCGCCGTGCCCGGCTTGAAGGCTTCGAGGATGCCGCCCTCGCCGCCGGCGCGCATGCCGGTGCGGGGATCGACGCGGATCAGCTTGATGCCGGCAGGCACCTTGAACGGAACCGCGGGCTTGTCGGCGAGCGCGAGCTTGAGGAAGTCGCGCGCGATCGGCGCGGCCAGATGGCCACCGGTCGCGGCGTTGCCTTTGCCGAGCGGACGCGGCTTGTCATAGCCCTGTCTCTTATACACATCTAGATGTGTATAAGAGACAGTGAGGAAGTCGCGCGCGATCGGCGCGGCCAGATGGCCACCGGTCGCGGCGTTGCCTTTGCCGAGCGGACGCGGCTTGTCATAGCCCATGTAGATCGCGACAGCGACGTCAGGCGAGAAGCCGACGAACCAGGCGTCCTTGGCCTCGTTGGTCGTACCGGTCTTGCCCGCGATCGGCTTGCCGACTTCCCTCACGACGGTCGCCGTACCGGCCTGCACCACGCCTTCGAGCAACTCGGTGATCTGATAGGCGGTCATGGAATCCAGCACCTGCTCGCGGCGGTCGATCAGCTGCGGCTCGGCCTGATTCTTCCAGCCGCCCGGTGCGTCGCAGCCGCGGCATTCGCGCTGGTCGTGCTTGAAGATGGTGTGTCCGTAGCGGTCCTGGATTCGGTCGATCAAGGTCGGCTTCACGCGGCGACCGCCGTTGGCGAGCATCGAATAGGCCGTGACCATGCGCATTGCCGTGGTCTCGCCGGCGCCGAGTGCGTAGGAGAGATAGTTCGGCAGCTCGTCATAGACGCCGAAACGGCGCGCATATTCGCCGATCAAGGGCATGCCGATGTCCTGCGCGAGACGCACGGTCACCGTATTCAGCGACTGCCGCAGCGCGTTCCGCAGCGTCACCGGTCCCTGATATTTGTTCACAGAGAAGTTTTCAGGCCGCCACACACCGGCGCCCTGCCCCTGGTCGATTTCGATCGGCGCGTCGAGCACGATGCTGGACGGGGTGTAACCTGTCTCTTATACACATCTAGATGTGTATAAGAGACAGTGCCGAGGCCGCCGCCCTGGTCGACCTCGATCGGCGCGTCGAGCACGACGGTCGACGGCGTGTAGCCGTTGTCGAGCGCGGCTGAATAGACGATCGGCTTGAACGACGAGCCGGGCTGTCGGTAGGCCTGCGTGGCGCGGTTGAACTGGCTCTGGTCGAACGAGAAGCCGCCGACCATCGCGAGCACGCGGCCGGTCCAGGGGTCCATCACCACCATCGCGCCCGATACTTCCGGGATCTGGCGGAGCCGGTACTGGCCTTCGACCGGTTGGCCCTCCTTGCTGTAGAGCGGATCGGCATAGATCACGTCGCCGGGCTGCAGGATCTGCGCCACCGAATTCGGCGTCTTGCCCTTGAAATTGCCCTGGGTCGGCCGCGCCCAACGCACGCCGTCGAGCGTGATGAGACCGGTCTCGCGCTGCTTGCTGACGGCACCGCCAAGCTCGCGGTTGGGCTGGAAGCCGATGCGCGCCGACTGGTCGCTGGTCTCCAGCACCACCGCCATCCGCCAAGGTGAGATGTCGGAGAGCGACTTGATCTCGGCGAGCTTCACGCCCCAGTCACCCGAAATATCGAGCTTGCTCATCGCGCCGCGATAGCCTTGCTGCTCGTCATAGTTCACGAGACCTGAGACCATGGTCTTGCGCGCCATGACCTGGATCTTCGGATCGAGCGTGGTGCGGACCGACAGACCGCCCTCGTACAGCTTCTTCTCGCCGTAGCGCTCGAAGATGTCGCGGCGGACCTCCTCGGCGAAATATTCGCCGGCGAAGGTGTGGGCGCCGTTAGAACGGCTGGTGACGGCCAGCGGCTCCTTGCGCGCCTTGTCGGCGTCGGCCTGCTTGATCCACCCATTCTCCTGGAGACGGTCGATTACGTAATTGCGGCGCTCGATGGCGCGATCACGGTTGCGAACCGGATGCAGCGTCGCCGGCATCTTCGGCAGCGCCGCGAGATAGGAGGCTTCGGCCACGGTGAGCTCGTTCACCGACTTGTCGAAATAGACCAGCGAGGCGGCGGCGATGCCGTACGCGCCGAGGCCGAGATAGATTTCGTTCAGATACAGCTCGAGGATCTTGTCCTTCGAATAGGTCTTCTCGATGCGCATCGCCAGCAAGGCTTCCTTGATCTTGCGCGCGAACGAGACCTCGTTCGTCAGAAGGAAGTTCTTGGCGACCTGCTGGGTGATCGTGGACGCACCCTGCGGACGGCGGTTGGAGCCGAAATTCTGCAGATAGAGCACGCCCGCGCGCGCCATGCCGGTGTAGTCGATACCGCCGTGCTCGTAGAAGTTCTTGTCTTCGGCGGCGAGGAACGCGTTGATCACCAGCTTCGGCACCGCCTGGATCGGCAGGTACAGACGCCGCTCCTTGGCGTATTCGCCGAGCAGCGAGCCATCGACCGCGTGCACGCGGGTCATCACCGGCGGCTCGTAATCCTGAAGCTGAGAGTAGTCGGGCAAGTCCTTGGAGAAATGCCAGATCAGGCCTGCCACGGCACCGACACCGACAAGGAACACCACCGTACCCGCAGCGAACAGGAAGCCCATGAACCGCACAAGCAAGCGCATTATGTCTTTATCCGTTCAATCCAGGATCAGCCCAATGCGCCCAAACAGGCGCTATCCTCACGTCGCGAATTCACCGGCTCAACTCAATACAATTCAATGCCGGACCGAAAGACGCTTGCCGAACGGGATTCTCGCCGATTCCGGAACCCCCTGCGTTGTTTTTATAAAGCGTCCGCTGTGGCCAAACTAGGGCTTAACGGCGGAACCGGCATGCCCTTCTCAATTGCTGGCCCCCGCCGTCGCCAGCCGTTTGGCCAGGAACGTGTCGATCGCCTGGGCCATCGAGCCCACCGCCTTGGACCGCCAGCCCTCGGACACGAGGTGCTCGAGGTCGCCCTTGTTGGAGACATAGCCGATCTCGACCAGCACCGAGGGCACATCAGGGGCCTTCAGCACCCGGAAGCCGGCCGACTTGAGGGGATGCTTGTGCATCCGCACGGTCGTCTTCATTTCACCCATCAGCAAATGGGCAAAACGGTTTGAAAAGGTGCGGGTTTCCCGCTGGGTCAGATCGATCAGGATGTCGGCGACGTCGGTCGGCTCTTCGGCCAGGTTGAAGCCGGCGATCGCATCCGCTCGGTTTTCGGCGTCCGCCAGCCGCTGGGCCTCGGCGTCGGAGGCCTTGTCCGAGAGCGTGTAGATCGTCGCGCCCTGGGCGTCGCCCTCGGCCTTCGGCAGCGCATCGGCATGGATGGAGACGAAGAGCGCCGCGTTCAGATTGCGGGCGACCTTGGGCCGGTCGTTGAGGGGAATGAAGGTGTCGTCGTCCCGCGTCATCACCACGCGGTACTTGCCTGATTTTTCCAGCCGGTCGCGCARCGCGAGGCCAAAGGCCAGCACCAGGTTTTTCTCGCTCTCGCCGCTCGACTGGGTGCCGTTGTCGATGCCACCGTGGCCCGGATCGATCACGACGACGGGGCGGCCGTCCGAGGGTGCTGCGGGTTTCTGCAGCGCCGGTTCAGGCGCGGCGGGAACCGTCGCGGGCGGGGTGGCGGCGATCGTCGGCCGCAGATCGGGCCGATTCTCCGGAGCGGGTGTCTGCACGAAAGCTGCGCGCTCGACCTCCTCAAGCTCCAGCACCAGCCGGGCCGGCTGGCCGTTGGCCGCCTCGAGCACATAGGAATTGGTGATCTTGGCGGGCCCGGTGAGGTCGAACACGATTCGGGAGCCACCGGGCATCACCAGCCCGTAGCGGAAGGCCTTGACCAGCCCCCGCCCGGCTCCGGTGCCCGGAGCCAGCTGAAAATTGACCTGGGGAACGTCGACCACGACCCGGTAAGGGTCGGCGAGCGTCGTGGCGCGGAAGGAGACAGTCTGATCTAGGTCGAGAATGAAGCGGGTCTGCTTGCCGTCACCGGCCAGGCGCGCTGCCGTGGCGACAGGAAAATTCGCTGCTGCAACAGAGGGTTGCGGCGGGCTTTCCGCTGCGCTCAGGCGCGAGGAATCGGCACATGGGGATGCTGCGGCGCACAGAAGCGCAAATCCCAGCAAAACTCGTTGATTTGTGCGGCTCGCCACCGATTCCGTGCCTCCGAGCAGCCTCTTTAACGCAATAGAACCACAGGGTTAATCGATCCTTAATGACGGAAACGCAAAACTCTCCGACTGTGACCGGCGTGCGACGCTCCCTTGCACGGATGCCCCATTCCTCGTATGTACGGATTGCTGACGGCCAATAATTTCCGGTTGTGTCGCATACAGCCTCCCGGTGCAGCGCCGGAACTCTCAAGGTTTGGGAATTCCAGCGTTTTTCCGTTCCCTTCAAAGACCAGCGCGGTGCGCGGCAGCGAGGCGGAACGGGGCAAGCCCCGGCGGCGGACGGTTTCCGGTTACCACGCTGTTTCCGGAACAGTTTTGACAGCGACGCAGCCAGTTACCCGCTCCCTTAATCCTGAGGGCGCGGTTCTTGATCAGGGCGAGCGCGCACGCGCCATGCCTGGCCAGCAGCAAACGATTAGGGGCGGCCCCGCCGCCCAATGTTTCATACGGGCCGACGCTTGATGCGCCAGACTGTGCCGACGAATTCTGAAGGACCTTTCGCGACGCTGCGGAGTGAAAATCCCGCGCGCCGCTTCGGTCCTGAAGCTTCCGATTCGGCAAGGCGCGAGAGACGGCGTTTCGGCCTTCCCCTCACCCCCGAATCAGGTGGACCGTCGCGTCACCCGGCAGCGCTCTTCGCGCCCACGGTCGATCGCGCCCGCCGCCTCCAAGAGCCAAGACATGCCCAACAAGATGTTGATCGATGCCACCCACCCGGAAGAGACCCGGGTCGTCGTGGTCCGCGGCAATCGCGTCGAAGAGTTTGACTTCGAGACCGCGCAACGCAAGCAACTGCGCGGAAATATCTACCTCGCCAAGGTCACCAGGGTCGAACCCTCGCTTCAGGCCGCTTTCGTTGAATATGGCGGCAACCGCCACGGCTTCCTCGCCTTCAGCGAAATCCATCCCGACTACTACCAGATCCCTGTCGCCGACCGGCAGGCGCTGATCGAGGCCGAGGAACAGGCGCATCGCGAAGCCGAGGAAGAGAGCGAGAACCGCTCCCACGGCCGCCGCCGCTCGCGCCACCGCAACGCCCGCCGCCGCGGCCATGGCGAGCGCGTCCGCAGCGACATCGTCGAGGGTCTCGACGCAGGTAGCGATCCCGCGGCCCGGCCGGTCGAAGGCCAGCCCCATCAAGAGTACGCCGAAGGCGCGCCGCATGAGGGCGAGTTCCTGCACGCCGATGCCGAGCATCACGGCGAGCACGAAGGTCACGAGCATCACGACCACGATCATCATGACCATGATCATGCCGATCACGGGCATGACGATCATGAGGATGATGAGCACAGCCACGATGATCATCATGATGACGAGCACGCGCACGACCATGACGACCATGGTCATGACCACGAGCACGATCATCATGACCATGAGCATCATGCCGACGAGACGCCAGCGCCCGTCGCAACGTTCAGTGCAGAACCCGTCGTTGCGGCCGAGACTGTTGCAGCGCCTCAGGATGCCTCCGCCGCCGAAGCACATGGCGAAGCGTTTGCCGAAATCGTGACTTCGCTCACCGAGCCGGCCGATGCCATTTACGCCGCCGGCGAAACGGTCGAGGCGCCGCATGGCGAGGCCGCGGATGCTGCCGAAGAAGACGACGACGAGGATGATGAGGACGGCGAGGAAGCCGAAGAGGAGGTCGTCGAATCCGTTGGCGGTGACGACGTGCTCGAGGAAGTGCCGGAACGCACCTTCCGTCCGCGCCGCCAGTACAAGATCCAGGAAGTCATCAAGCGCCGCCAGGTGATGCTGGTGCAGGTGGTCAAGGAAGAGCGCGGCAACAAGGGCGCGGCGCTGACGACCTATCTGTCGCTCGCGGGCCGCTATGCCGTGTTGATGCCGAACACCGCGCGCGGCGGCGGCATCAGCCGCAAGATCACCAGCGCCCAGGACCGTTCGCGCCTGAAGGAAGTGGTGCAGGATCTCGACGTGCCTGAGGGCATGGGCATCATCCTGCGCACCGCAGGTGCCGCCCGCACCAAGCCCGAGATCAAGCGCGACTTCGAGTATCTGATCCGGATGTGGGAGACGGTGCGCGATTTGACGCTGAAGTCGCAGGCCCCGACCCTGGTTTACGAGGAAGGCTCGCTGATCAAGCGCTCGCTGCGCGACCTCTACAACAAGGAGATCGACGAGATTCAGGTCGCCGGTGAATCCGGCTACCGCGAAGCGCGCGACTTCATGAAGATGCTGATGCCCGCCAATGTCAGCGCGGTCAGGCAGTATCGCGACGGCCAGCCGCTGTTCTCGCGCATGGGCGTCGAAAGCCAATTGGACGCAATGTTCTCGCCGACCGTGCAGCTGCGCTCCGGTGGCTACATCGTGATCAACCAGACAGAGGCGCTGGTCTCGATCGACGTCAACTCGGGACGGTCGACCCGCGAGCACCATATCGAGGACACCGCGCTCAAGACCAACCTGGAAGCGGCCGAAGAGGTCGCCCGCCAGCTCCGCCTGCGCGACCTCGCCGGCCTGATCGTCATCGACTTCATCGATATGGACGAGAAGCGCAACAACCGTGCAGTCGAGCGCAAGCTGTCCGATTGCCTGCGTCAGGATCGCGCACGCATCCAGGTCGGCCGCATCTCGCATTTCGGCCTGCTGGAAATGTCGCGCCAGCGCATCCGCGCCAGCGTGCTGGAATCCTCGACCGATCCCTGCCCGCATTGCGGCGGCACCGGCCATGTTCGCTCGGTGTCTTCGGTGGCGCTGCAGCTGCTGCGTGGCCTCGAAGAGATCCTGATGAAGGGCGCGACCCACAATCTCGTGGTCCGCACCCGCACTGACGTCGCACTCTATGTGCTGAACCACAAGCGCGGCCATCTGCGCGATCTCGAAAACGGCTTCAAGGTCACGCTGTCGGTCATCGCCGACCCCAGCGTCAGCGGGCCGCAGGCCTATGTCATCGACCGCGGCGAGCAGGTACATACGCTCGAAGCCGCCAAGGCGCTGCTGGCGGCACAGGCCGCCGCAAGCCCGCCGCCCCAGGCCGAAGAGGTCGATGACGACGAGGACGGTTTCGACGTTGAGACCGAATCTGAGGTCGAGACCGACGAGACTGAAGGTCTCAGCGAGGAGCAGTCCGCAGGCGAAGCCACACCCGAAGGCGATAGCCAGCGTCGCAAGCGCCGCCGCCGTCGGCGCGGTCGCGGCGGACAGCGTGAAGGTGAGCTTCGCGAGGATAGTCCAGCCACGCTTCCCGAGCCAGCCATGGTCGCCGGCGAAGGCGAAGAGGATAGCGAGTCCGAGCAGGATGGCGAGGAAGGCGAGGAACAGGCCGCCCGTGGCGAGCAGCAGGGCAGCGGCGAGCGCCGGCGCCGGCGTGGTCGCAGGGGCGGTCGTCGCCGTCGCGGCGGCAACGAAGACGGTCTCGCCGGATCGATCAGCGACGAGCTCGGCGGTAATCCGCCGTCGGAAGCGACCGACGCGGTGGCCGATTTCGATGGCTCCGGCACTGAGACGGCCCCGTCGATTGCGCATTCGGAGTACATCGCCCCGATTGAGCCGCCGACGTCTCGGCCCGAGCCTGAATTCCACCACGCACCGGCTGAAACGCCGGTCCAGCCCGCCCCTGCGGCTGCCGTGGCGGAGGATGAGCCCGTCGTCGACGAGAAGGCGGCCCGTCGCCGCTCGACCGTCCGCGAGAAGGTGAGCTTCCTGTCGAGCAGTCCGAGCGAGCCGGCAACTCCGGTCGCGGCAGCGCCGGAGCCGGCAACTCAATCCGAGCCGGCTCCCGAGCCCGCACCGGAAGCGGCAACCGAAACGCCAGCCGCACCGCGCCGCGCCGGCTGGTGGTCGCGCCGTTTCGGCGGCGGCGAATAAGCCGAACATCCAATGCAAAACGCCCGGTCAAGAGCCGGGCGTTTTTCGTTGTGAGGCTCGCTCGATCGCTACGACGGCAGTTCGTCGTCGCCGAGCGGCGCGACGTCACGCGATGCGATCTCGCGCAGCTGGTCGTAAAGGTCGGGCGCCTCGCTGGTGCAGAGACAGACGCCCTTGGCGGACGCCGCCTCGCCGGCGTTGAGGTAGGCGTGGCCCATGGTGCTGTCGAGATAGATGCCGTCGCCCTCACTCAGGATCTCCGGCGCGTAGAACTCGGTGTGAACGGCAACACGTCCGCTCGTCACCAGAAAATACTCTTCGCCCGCGTGGCGCAGCATCGGGCCGAATTCGTCCAGCGAGCGCGCGCGAACCTCGGCGACGATCGGCACCATGCGTTTGCCGATCAGATCGGTGCATTGATAGGTGTAGGTGTAGAACTTCGTATTGATCAGCTGCCCCTGCCCGGCCCGGCTGATGCTTCGCCGCGCGGTGACCGGCCGGCCCGCTGCTGGCGCCGCCACCGCCGGATTGAACAGCTCCGCGATCTCCATCTTCAAGCCGGAGGTGAGCTGAAGCAGCTTGTCGTACGTGAGCGACATCAGGCCGTTCTCGACCTTCGACAGGGTCGATAGCGCCATGCCCGTCCGCTCCGCGACCTGCTTGAGCGTCAGGCCTCGCGCCTGGCGGGCGGCCTTGAGGCACTGGCCGAGCTGGGAATTGGCACCTTCTGATGGCGTGATCTCGCTCATGCAGCAAGCCTATCACGGCACCAGAAAAATTGTTGGTCGATCCATCTAATCCTTTCGGCCAAAACAGCCCGCTGCACCGCGGTTTGGCGGCCCTCTGGGCACTCATGCCAGGATTTGTGCATGAAATACCCGAATTTGACAAATATTGGTGCGCCTGCCTTACTTTCCGATATGCTAAATCGTTTTCATATTCTGAAAGGGATTGGCCGTGTCCGACCTGTGCGATTCCAGCGCCGTTGAGCTGCGCCGCCTGCTAGCCACCAAGGCGATCTCGCCCGTCGAGGTGCTCGATGCCTGCCTGTCCCGCATCGCCGCCGTCAATCACGCCGTCAATGCCGTCGTGACGCTGGATGAGCCGGGTGCCCGCACTGCTGCAAAACAGGCCGAGGCCGCCATCCTGCGCGGCGAGGATCGTGGCGCGCTACACGGCCTGCCCGTCCTGATCAAGGACACCCAGGACACCGCCGGGATGCGCTCGACCTATGGCAGTCCGCTGCTGCGCGACAACGTGCCGGCCGCCGACCAGGGCTCGGTCGCGCGGCTGCGCGCGGCCGGCGCCATCATCTTCGGCAAGACCAACACGCCGGAATGGGCGGCGGGCGGCAACACCCGCAATCCCGTGTTCGGCGCGACCGGTAATCCCTTCGATCCCGCGCGATCGGCGGCCGGCTCCTCCGGCGGCTCGGCCGTGGCACTCGCCTGCGGCATGGCCCCGCTCGCCTCGGGCTCCGACACCGGCGGCTCCTTGCGCAATCCGGCCGGCTTCTCCGGCATCGTCGGCATGCGCCCGTCTTACGGTCTCGTGCCCAGCGAGAAGCGCATCTTCGGCTGGTCGAACCTGTCGACCGACGGGCCGATGGCGCGCAATGTCTCTGACACCGCATTGATGCTGTCGGTGATGGCGAGCGACGACGCCCGCGATCCGCTTGCCTACACCCTGCCCGGCGAACCCGTGCGGGCGCGTGCCGAGCGCTGGGCCACACCGCGTCCCGCAGATCTCGGCAAGCTGCGGCTCGCCTTCACCGAAGATTTCGGCTTCGCACCGACCGAGCAGGCGATCCGCCGCGTGTTCCGCCACCGCGTCAGCAAGCTCGCGCATTTGTTCGCCGAGAGCCGCGAGGCGACGCCGGACTGCACTGGCGCCGACGACGCTTTCGCCGTGTTGCGCGCGGCCATGTTCCTGGCGACGCATGGCAAGAACTACAAGGAGCGGCCGGAGATGCTCGGCCCCAACGTGCGCGCCAATGTCGAGGAAGGCCTCGGCTATTCGCTCGAAGACCAAGCCCGCGCATCGACGACGCAGACGCGGATCTACCGCGCTTATCAGAGCTTCTTCGCCGGATGCGACGTGCTGATCAGCCCGACCATCACGCTCAGCCCGCGACCCTGGTCGGAGCTCTATCCCGCCGAGATCGACGGCGAGCCGACCAAATCCTATTTTCATTGGCTCGCGCTGGCCTATGCCGTGACGCTTCCCGGCCATCCCGCGATCAGCATTCCGCTCGGGCTCGACGAAGCGGGCCTGCCGTTCGGCCTCCAGATCGTCGGCCCACGCGGTGGTGACGCCATCGTGCTCGCGGTCGCCGCGAGTATCGAGGCTGCATTCGCAAACGACGCGCAGATGTGCCGGCCGGTGCCTGACCTGGCGCGGCTTGCCGCCGCACCACCGCTATCGGCCGCGCCCGGCTTCCTCACCTGGGAATAGGCCAAGCGAGCAAGTTTGCCGGGTCGCCGGCTCATCGGAGACGCGCATGACGGAATTGTCGAACCGCAAGACCAGCATCACCGCCTTCGTCCTGCTCTACATCGCCTATTGCATCTCCTACATCGACCGCGCGGCGATCTCGCTGGCGCTGGCGCAGATCGGCAAGGATTTCAATCTTCAGGCTGCCGATCTCGGCATCGTCATCAGCGCGTTCTTCCTGGGCTATGCGGCCATGCAGGTACCGGGCGGATGGCTCTCGGACCGCTTCGGCTCGAAATATGTGGTCATTGTCACCATCGTGATGTGGTCGCTGTTCACAGCCTTCACCAGCCTCGCCTGGTCGCTGACCTCGCTGATCGCGATCCGCTTCGTCTTCGGCATCGCCGAGGGCGGCTTTCCGGCGGCGAGCATCCGCGCCATCGCCGAAGTGTTCAAGAAGGACAGCCGGCCGAAGATGGCGGCCCTGCTGGTGTCCTCGAACTATGCCGGCAGCATGGCCGCACCGCTCATCATGGCCCCGCTGATCCTCTGGCTCGGCTGGCGTCACGCCTTCAACACGATCGGCATTGCCGGCATTGTGTTTGCGGTGGCCTATTTCGTTTTTGTCCCGCATTTGCGCAGCGCCGACCAAACCGCTGCGAACGCGGCAGCGAAGGCCGAGAGCCGCGCGCCGATGCGCGAGCTCATGAAGAATCCGCTGCTGTGGCAGCTGATGGTGGTGTGGTTCGGATTGAGCTGCGTCAACAAGGGCCTGGACTCCTGGATGCCGCTCTATCTGCTGCAGCAGCGCGGGCTCGATCTCAAGACCGTCGGCGTGGTTGCTCCGATCCCGTTCGTGATGGCCACGATCGCGACCGCAATCGGCGGCTGGGTGATGACGACATTCTTCGCCGAGCGCGAAAAATATCTGCTGATCGGGAGCTCCGCGTTGACCGGTATCTTTCTCTACGCCATGTACAAATCGGAGACGATCACGATGTTGATCGTCTACCAGTCGCTGGTCTACTTCTTCAAATCCTTCGTGCTGGCTTCCGTGATTGCGCTCCCGACCAAATTGCTCCGCGACGACCAGATCGGATCCGGCGTCGGCATGGTCAATCTCGGCGGGCAGAGCGCGGGCTTCGTCGCGCCCGCGGCCATTGGCTTCATCGTGACCGGAACCGGATCGTTCGATGCAGCCTTCGGCTTCCTGGTCGCGATGACCGCGATGTCGGTCGTCGTTGCCGCGACCATCAATACGGCGCAGCCCAGGCTCGTGCCGAAACCGGCCTGACAGGAGTTCTGCCGATGCAAAGCGCAATCATTCTCGGCGGCGGCATGGTGGGCGTCGGTGCCGCCTTGCATCTGCGGCAGCGCGGCTGGATGGTCACGCTGGTCGATCGCAGGGAGCCCGGCCGAGAAACCAGCTATGGCAACGCCGGCATGATCCAGGCCGAAGCCGTGCGGCCCTATCCGATGCCGCGCGACCTCTCCTCGCTGCTGAAGATCGCGACCGGTCGCACCAACGACGTGCGCTACAGCTTTTCGTCGCTGCATCAGCACATCGAGCCCCTGCTGCGCTATTGGTGGCATTCGGCACCGAAGCGGCACCGCGAAGCCATCGCTGCCTGGGCCCGCCTGATCGCCTACGCGACGCCCGAGCACGACATTCTCATTCGCGAGGCCCATGCCGACAATCTGATCCGGCGCGCCGGATATCGCGCGGTGTTTCGCGACGCGGCTGCGATGGATCAGTCGATCAAGGACGCGGAAGCAGACCGCAGCGAGTTCGGCGTGAATTTTCGGGTGCTCTCGGGCAGCGAGCTGAGCAAGGCAGAGCCGATCCTGCGCGACGATCTTCCAGGCGCGATCCACTGGCTCGACACCTGGACAGTGTCGGATCCCGGCGCGCTGGTGACGGCCTATGCCGATCTCTTCGAGCGCCTGGGCGGCACCATCGTGCTCGGCGATGCGCAGTCGCTGCAGCAGACCGCGACCGGATGGTCTGTGAACACCGACAATGGCCGCATCGATGCAGCCAACGCCGTCGTCACGCTCGGGCCGTGGTCGCCGGATCTCCTGAACAAATTCGGCTACCGGATTCCGCTGGTGCGCAAGCGCGGCTACCACATGCACTACACTGGCGGCGCATCGCTCGATCTGCCGATGGTCGACAAGGGCCAGGGCTACGCCATGGGGCCGATGGCCAAGGGCATCCGCATCACCACCGGCGCGGAGCTGACGGGCTCGGATGCGCTGGCAACGCCGGTGCAGCTCGCCAGCGCGGAAAGCTCCGCCCGCGAGCTGATCGACCTCGGTAAGCGCGCCGAGCCGGATCCGTGGTTCGGCACCCGGCCCTGCACGCCGGACATGGTGCCCGTGCTCGGCCGCGCCCCGCGCCACCCCGGCCTTTGGATGAACTTCGGCCACGGCCACCAGGGCTTCACGCTCGGACCCGCCACCGGGCGCCTGCTCGCGGAGATGATGAACGGCGAGACGCCGTCGATTGATCCGACGCCGTACCGGCCCGAGCGGTTTTAGCCCCCTGTTTTCGCGGCAAGCACCGCGAGCGCGGCGGTCAGGCGCATCAACGGATCGTCCCATTCGCGGGGGCGGCGCTGACGGAACAGCCGCATGGTCGGATACCACGGGCTATCCTCGCGATCGCGCAGCCAGCGCCAATCGAGCGCATAGGGCGTCAGCATCCACACCGGACGGCCGAGCGCACCGGCAAGATGCGCGACCGAGGTGTCGACGGCGATGACGAGATCGAGCGCCGCGACAGCCGCTGCCGTGTCCGCGAAATCGCCCAGCGCAGGCGCGAGGTCGATGACGGTCTCGCGCAGTGCAGTCAGGACGGCAGCGTCTTCATCGCGCGGCTCCTTTTGCAGGCTGTAGAGTTGCACCCCCGGCATGATGAGGCGCGGCAACACCGCCTCGGCCGTGAGCGAGCGCTGCCGGTCGCCCTTGTGCCTGGGATTGCCGGCCCAGACCACGCCGACCTTCAGCCTGATCTCGCGACCGAGCACGGCTCGCCAGCGCGACAGCCTCGCGGGATCCGGATGCAGATACGGAACGGCGGCGGGCAGATTGTCCAGCGTCGTGCCGAACAGGCGCGGCAGGCTCATCAGCGGCGTCTGCAGATCGAATGGCGGCAGCGCCTCGCCACGCGGGATCACGGTGACATCTGGCAATTGCCGCAGCAGCGAGGCGAGCGCGGGCTGCACCTGCAGGATGATCTTGCCGCCTTTCCCCGTCACCATCGGCAGATAGCGCACGAAATGCAGGGCATCGCCGAGGCCGTATTCGGCGAAAACCAATAAGGTGCGCCCGGCGAGCGGCTCGCCCTGCCATTCCGGCTCGCCGAAGACGGGATCGCCGTCCGACAGCGTCTTGCATTTGCGCCGCCACCGGTAGGCGTCGAACCCCTCGGCGAAATGGCCGTTCATCAGCAGGAAATGCGCGTGGTTGTACTGCGCGAGCGGCTGCTCCGGATCAAGTGCGACGGCGCGGGCCGAGACCGCGAGCGCCTCGTCGAGCTCCCCGGCATTGCGCAGCGCCACCGCGAGATTGGCGTGGCCCTTGGCATAGGATGGATCGGCCGCAACCGCACAGCGATGCGCAGCGACCGCATCGGCGACGCGCTCCTGCTTCTCGAAGATGATGCCGAGATTGGTCCAGGCCGGCGCGTGATCGGGCTTCAGCAGCAGCGCCTGCTCGCAGGCCGCAACGGCGGCGCCGAGTTCGCCGAGATCGGACAGGCAGGCGCCGAGATTGGTCGCGACCACGTGGTCGGCAGGATCGCGCGCGAATGCCTGCCGGTAGATCTCGGCGGCCTCACTCAGATGGCGGGCTTCATGCAGCACCAGGCCGAGCAGGCGCAGCGCCGCGACATGATCAGGCGCGAGCGCGATGGCGCAGCGGTACTGGACGATAGCCTCTTCCAGCAACCCTTGGCGATAGAGCGCCGCACCGAGATTGCACAGCAACCCGACATCATCAGGTGCGAGCTCCAAAGCACTGCGATAGGCGTCTGCGGCATCACAAAACCTGTTCTGGTCCGCAAGCACGTTGCCTAGATTGAGCCAGGCGCCGCGATAGGCAGGCTCGCGCGCGATCACGGCGCGATAGGCGTCTTCGGCCTCGATCGGCCTCCCCTGCTCCGCGAGCGCGACGGCGAGGTTGAAGCAGGCGCGCGTCAGATGTGCATCGAGCGCGAGCGCCCGGCGATAGGCGGTCTCCGCCTCGGCGAAGCGAGACAGCTCGCCCAGCGCCACCCCAAGCTTGTTGTGCAGGCCGGCATCATCGGGCCGTCTGCGCAGCGCGCGCTCGAACGCGGCCACCGCGCCCTCTTGTTCACCCTTCACCGCGAGCGCATCGCCAAGCGTGACCAGCGCCGGCGCATGATCAGGGTCGATGCTGAAGACCCGGCCGAGCAACGCCGCACCGTCAGCGGCGCGGTCCGTGACGAAGGCGGCAATCGCAGACAAATGCAGCGCCGGCACATGATCCGGCTCGGCCTTCAGCACCTTCGCGCAGAGGAGTTCGGCATAATCGTGCCGTCCCGCCGAAAAATGCTCGGCCGCCTCCCGCATGATCATATTTACAGTCGCATTGCGCACGATTCCGCCCGTCCCTCGACATCAGAGATGCCAGTTGAACGCGCGAGGCCGCAAATTCCGTCAGTCGACCTGCGTGGCAAGGCACGCCATTGCCGAGGAAGGCGTGTCGTTCAAGGTGATTGCAGAGGTGATCGGCAAACGGCTTGGCGTGCCGGTGGTCTCGAAATCGATCGACGAAGCCGAGGCACATTTCGGCTGGTTCGCGCGCTTTGCGGCCGTCGACGTCCCGACGTCGAGCGCGAAAACCCGCGCCTTGCTTGGCTGGCAACCGAAAGAAAAAGGGCTGATCGAGGATCTCGACCAGCCCTATTACTTCCAGGTCTGACGGCGCATCGCGCCGTTAGATCCGGGTCAGTCCGTCGTGACCGCGGTCTCCATGTCGGTCGGATCGATCTGCTGGCTCAGCCGCGCGTTGAGCTTGTCGCGATCGAGCTCGCCCTCCCACCAGGCGACGATCACGCAGGCCACGCCGTTGCCGCAGAGATTGGTCAGCGCGCGGCACTCGCTCATGAACTTGTCGATGCCGAGCACGATCGCCATGCCCGGCACGAGGCGCGGGTCGACCACCGCGAGTGTCGCCGCCAGCGTGATGAAACCCGCACCGGTGATGCCGGAAGCGCCCTTGGACGTCAGCATCGCCACGACCAGGATCGTGAGCTGCTGGCTGAAGGTAAGGTCGTAGCCGAGCGCCTGCGCGATGAACAGTGTCGCCAGCGTCATGTAGATGTTGGTGCCGTCGAGGTTGAACGAATAGCCCGTGGGCACCACGAGGCCGACCACCGACTTCGAGCAGCCGAGACGTTCGAGCTTCTCCATCAGGGACGGCAGCGCGCTCTCGGAGGACGAAGTGCCGAGCACGATCAGCAACTCGTCCTTGATATAGGCCAGGAACTTGAAGATCGAGAAGCCGGCCAGACGCGCGATGATGCCGAGCACGACGAAGACGAACAGCGCGGCGGTCAGATAGAACGTCGCGATCAGCCCCATGAGGTTGAGGATCGCCCCGGTGCCGAACTTGCCGATGGTGTAGGCCATCGCGCCGAAAGCGCCGAGCGGCGCTGCACGCATCACGATGGAGATGACCCCGAACACCGCGTGCGCCGCGTCGTCGATGAAGCTGCGGATCACATGGCCGCGCTCGCCGAGGCCCATGATGGCGAAACCGAACAGCACCGAGAACAGTAGCACCTGCAGGATCTCGCCCTGCGCGAAGGCGCCGACCACGGTGTCGGGAATGATGTGCAGGATGAAGTCGACGGATTTCTGCGCCTCCGCCTGCTTGGCGAAACCGGCGACGGCCTGCGCGTTGGCGGCGGCATTGCCGAAGCCTGCGCCCGGCTTCACGACGTTGCCGATAATGAGCCCGATGATCAGCGCGAAGGTGGAGACGACTTCGAAATAGACCAGCGCCTTGACGCCGATGCGGCCGACCTTCTTGGCATCCTGGATGTGGGCAATGCCCGACACCACGGTGCAGAAGATGATCGGGGCGATCACCATCTTGATCAGCTTGATGAAGCCGTCGCCGAGCGCCTTGATCCAGTCATTGGTGGCGATCTGCGGCCACAGCCAGCCGACGATGGCGCCGAGCACGATCGCGATCAGCACCTGGACGTAGAGAACCTTATACCACGGCTTGGCCGTAGCAGGTGCGGCCGGCGCGCCGGCCATCGTTGTCGTCGTCATTGTTTTTTTACTCCCCCCTCAAACTCAGAGCCAGCCAAGATCAACTTGGCCGGCTCTGTCAATCGGAACCATTCCGCATGGTGAAATCTACCTGCGGCGGCCGACCATCCGGCGCGCTGCCGGCATCAGCGCGGCCCCAAGCGCGTTCTTGACAACCGAGGCCGCGATGAACGGCACGACACCGACCAACCATGCCTTGTCCGAGCCAAGGCCGATGCCGTAGGCCAGCCAGCCGAAACCGGCGATGAAAATGACGACATGGCCGACCGCCATCGCCAAGAACAGCAGCGCGATGTTGCGATCCCAGCCCCGCTCGGCCAGCCAGCCGGTGATGAACGCAGCCGCCACGAAGCCGTAGAGGTAGCCGGCGGTCGGGCCGAGCAGCGGTGCGATTCCACCGACCGGACCAGCAAACACCGGCAGCCCGATCGCGCCCTCGGCGAGGTAGGCGACCATGGTTGCGCTGCCAAGGCGCCAGCCATAGCCAGCGCCAATCATCAGCACGACCAGGGTCTGCAATGTCATGGGCACGTAAGGCAGCGGCAGGCTCACCTTGGCCGACAGCGCCATCAGCGCGGTGCCGAGCGCGATCAGCACGACCGCGCGCACGGCGCCCACGGCTTCACCCGGCCGGGTCGGCCACATCACTGCGGCGAGAGGGGAATGGGCGGCGGCAGATTGGACGGTTCGGTCAGACAAGATGCACTCCGGAGGTATCGCGAAAACTGGCGGCTATTTAAGCCAGTGAGCGATCCGGTCAACCGCCTCCCGCATCTCATCAGCCGAGCGCGCATAGGAGAATCGTATGAACGAGCGGCCATGGATCGGATCGAAATCGACGCCCGGTGTTGCCGCAACATGGGCCTTCTCCAGCATCTGCTTGGCAAAGTCGAGACTGTCCGAGGTGAAGTCCGAAACATCGGCATAGAGATAGAATGCGCCGTCCGCTGGCAGGAACTTGGCCAGCCCCGCCTTGGGCAATCCCTCGATCAGGATGCGGCGGTTTTCCTGATAGCCGTGCTTGATCTCCTCCATCTCGGCCGTGCCGTCGAACGCAGCTTCGGCTGCGATCTGCGACAGCGACGGCACCGAGATTGAGAGGTTCTGCTGCAGCCGCTCGATCGGACGCACCAGCACATCAGGCACAACCATCCAGCCGACGCGCCAACCCGTCATGCAAAAATACTTCGAGAACGAGTTGATCACGAGTGCGTGCGGCGACAGCTCCGCCGCCGTCACTGCCGGAAACGCGTAGTCGAGCCCGTGATAGATCTCGTCGGAGATGAAGCGGATGCCGGCATCTTCCGCCGCGGCGATCAGGCCGGCGAGCGCCTCGCGGGACATCATCGTACCCGTCGGATTGGCGGGGCTTCCAACCAGCACGCCCTTCAGCGGCGCTTTGCGATGGGCGGCCAGCAGCGCCTCGCCGGTCAGCGCGTGGCGCGTGTCATTGGTGGTCTCGATCAGCACCGGCTCGCAGCCGAGCGCGGTGAGGATGTGGCGATACGGCGGATAGCCGGGCACCGTCACCGCCACGCGATCGCCCGGCTCGAACATCGACAGGAAGGCCAGGATGAACCCGCCGGAGGAGCCCGTGGTCACCACGATCCTGTCGGGGCTGACGGTGCAGCCATAGGCGTCGCGATAATGCCGCGCGATGCGTTCACGCAAGCTGGGAATGCCGAGCGCCGAAGTGTAATCGATCCGGCCGGTCGTAAGGGCCGTCTGCGCCGCTGCGATCGCGGTCTTCGGCGCGCCCGCCGCGGGCTGGCCGACCTCCATGTGAATGACATGGCCGCCGGCGGCCTCGATCCGGGCTGCCGCGGCCATCACGTCCATCACCATGAACGGGGGAACATCGCTGCGGCGGGAGGGTTCGAGCCACGGCTCCACCCGGTTCCTTAGTGTCGCATCGTGCATTGATTTCTGCTATTTCGCTGGCAAAACAGGGCGCTTGCGCCCCAGACTAGCCGCATTATACGGCTCATAAGGGCATATCGCGTATCCGGTCCGCCGCCAATCACCAAAACCAATCACGAAACTGCATCCAGCTTCGCTTGCAAGCCCGTTTGACCCAGACCGTTTGATGTTGCTCCAGATCGCATTGCGCAAGAAGGCCTCTGCCCTCACCGCCCTCGTCACGGCGGCCGCGATCGCGCTGCTGCCGATCCCGGCGACGCAGGCGCAGGAAGGCCGTGGACCGCCGGTCCTGCGCGATTCCGAAACCGAGCAATTGCTGCGCGAATATACCCGCCCGATTCTGCGCGCCGCCGGTCTGGAGAAGCAGAACATCCAGATGGTGATCATCAACGACAGCTCGTTCAACGCGTTCGTCGCCGATGGCCGTCGCATCTTCGTCAATTGGGGCGCGATCCTGCAGTCGGAGACGCCGAACCAGCTGATCGGCGTGCTTGCCCACGAGACCGGGCACCTGGCCGGCGGCCATCTGGCCAAGATGCGCGAGCAGCTCGCCAGCGCCCAGACACAGATGATCATCGCCATGCTGCTCGGCGCCGGCGCGCTTGCCGCAGGTGCCAGCCGCGGCTCCAACAGTGGCAATAACGGCCTCGCCAATGCGGGTGCGGCCGCGATTGCCGGACCGCAGGAGATGATCCGCCGTTCGCTGCTGTCCTACCAGCGCCAGCAGGAGGAGAACGCCGACCGCGCCGGCGTGAAATTCCTGACCGCGACGCAGCAGTCGCCGAAGGGCATGTACGAGACCTTCAAGCGCTTCACCAGTGAAAGCCTGTTCGCGGCCCGCGGCGCCGATCCCTATCTGCAGTCGCACCCGATGCCGGCCGAGCGCGTCGCAGCGCTCCAGGAATTCGCCAGCACCAGCCCCTATTGGGACAAGAAGGACGACCCCGCGCTGCAGCTCCGCCATGACATGGTGCGCGCCAAGATCTCCGCCTTCATGGAGCGGCCGGAGGTGGTCTATCGACGATACCCCCAGACCAATGACAGCCTGCCGGCGCGCTATGCCCGCGCCATCAGCACCTATCTGCACGGCGATTTGCGCAGCGCCCTCACCCAGATCGATGCCCTGATCGCGGTGCAGCCGAACAACCCGTATTTCTACGAGGTGCGCGGCCAGGCCCTGCTGGAGAGCGGCAAGCCGGCCGACGCCATCGCCCCCCTGCGCAAGGCCGTCGCGCTGTCAAACAATTCGGCCCTCATCGAGATGTTACTTGGGCAGGCTCTGGTTGGAACCGATAATAAGACCTACACGGACGACGCCATCAAGATTCTCCGCGCCGCGGTGGCACGGGAGCCGGAAGCTCCGATCGGCTTTACCCAGCTCGCGATGGCTTATGGCCGGAAGGGAGACTATGCCGAGGCGGACCTTGCTTCGGCCCAGGCCGCTTACTTGCGCGGCGACAACAAGACCGCTCGCGAGCTTGCCACGCGCGCGAAAACCCGTTTCGCCGTCGGCACGCCCGGATGGGTCAAGGCCGACGACATCGTGGCGTCGAAACCGCCGCGCAACTAGCCCGAACCGCCATCTTGACGTCACGACACCACGATTTAGTCCGCCGCGACGTTTTTTTCGAAACCTGCTCTGGATAGAGGATTTGCCAATGCCTTCGCTGCGCCTGCTTGCTCCCGCGCTGTTTGCGCTCGCCATGTTTGGCGCAATGGGACCGGCTTCGGCCGAAAGCTTCTCGGATGCCCAGCGCACCGACATCGAGGCGATCATCAAGAACTACCTGGTCAGCCATCCTGAGGTCCTCGAGGAGGCCATGACCGAGCTCACCAAGCGCCAGGCGGCTGCCGAAACCGAGAAGCACGAGGCCAGCATCGCGCAGAACTCGGATGCGATCTTCAATTCGCCGCGCCAGGTCGTGCTCGGCAACAAGGACGGCGACGTCACCTTCGTCGAGTTCTTCGATTACAATTGCGGCTACTGCAAGCGCGCGATGACCGACATGCTCGACCTGATGAAGTCCGATCCCAAGCTGAAGGTCGTGCTGAAGGAGTTTCCGGTGCTGAGCCAGGGCTCGGTCGAGGCCGCGCAGGTCGCGGTCGCCGTGCGCATGCAGGATCCCTCCGGCAAGAAATATCTCGACTTCCACCAGAAGCTGCTCGGTGGCCGTGGCCCGGCGGACAAGGCCCACGCGATGCAGGCCGCCAAGGACGCCGGCCTCGACACCGCGAAGATCGAGAAGGACATCGCGAGCTCCGAGGTGCGCACCACCATCGAGGAGAACTTCAAGCTGGCTGAGGCGATGGGCATGAACGGCACGCCGAGCTACGTGATCGGCAAGCAGATCGTGGTCGGCGCCGTCGGCCTCGACAGCCTCAAGGAAAAGATCGGCGTCGCCCGCTGCGGCAAAGCGACCTGCTGATCCCGCGTTTACAATTCACGCATGCCAGGAGGCCGGCTGAAAAGCCGGCCTTTTTCGTTGACTGAAAATTGGCGTGAATCCGGCGCGACCGTTCATCCCGCGTTTAAGAAACAAATGCCGGGGAACAGCAGATGTTCCGGAACAAGTGACACCTCCTCTCGTTGTCGGCGCGGGCAATGACGCAGAATAAACACGTGAGGAGAGATTCAATGTCGAACCGCTTTATGATCTCGGTTGCCGCGCTCGCGCTCGTCGCCGGCGCCGGTCTGGCGAACGCACAAGGCACCATGAAGAACGACAGCGGCGGCGCCGGTGCGCAGCCGATGCAGCACGCGCAGCCATCGGGCGGCGCCGCTGAACGCGGTGGCGCGATGGGCAAGGAAGCGGCGCCCGAGAAGGGCACGGTGGGTCAGGCCAGCGGCTCCAGCACTCTGAAATCAGGCGAAGAGAAATCGTCCGGCGCGATGGAGAAGTCAGGCACGGCCGAGAAATCCGGCGGCATGGAAAAGTCCGGAGCGATGAACAAGAACGCGGCTGACGAGAAGGCCAGCACAGCGAAGGGTGAGCACGCCCAGAGCGCGCAGGACAAATCGACCCAGGACAAGTCAACCCAGGACAAGTCGAAGAGCATGAGCTCGGACAGCTCGACCAAGTCCAACAGCAAGGACATGAAGGCCGAGGACAACAAGGCCGGCACTGCGGCCAAGAGCAACAATGCCGAGAACCCTCCGGCTGCGACCGACAGCAAGTCGCAAACCACGACCGGCAATGCCGCGACGTCGGCGACCGCCGCCCCGCCGGCGGAGAAGCGGACCCAGATCGTGTCCGCGATCAAGTCCGAGAAGATCGAGGAGACGACCAACGTCAACTTCAACGTCTCGGTCGGCGCAACCATCCCGGCGAGCGTCCACTTCCACCCGCTCCCGCAGCGGATTGTCGAAATCTACCCGGAATGGCGTGGCTATGACGTGATCTTCGTGCACGGCCAGTACATCATCGTCCGTCCGCAGACGCGCGAGATCGTCTACATCATCGAAGGCTAACCGCCTCGTGAGATCCGAATGAGCCCTTGCCGAGAGATCGGCAGGGGCTTTTGGCCTTTGGGCTGGCCTCCCCAGCCGGCCCAGGCCGACAGCCATGATTACAACTGGTTAACAAGCAATTTCCGTAGCTTCCACACAGGTTTTTGCATACTGGGTGAGGTGCCTGAACCGGTCCGGCAGGCCCTTCAAGGCTTCCCCTCACGCGCTTTGTTACCTATAACCCCCGCCACGCCGAAACACCTTGCCAGGACGGGAATGGCCGAACCAGCTACCGACACGATCCTCGTTCTCAACGGGCCGAACCTCAACATGTTGGGGACGCGCGAGCCCGAGAAGTACGGCCATGCCACGCTGGCCGACGTCGAGGCGCTGTGCCGGGAGACGGCGGCAACCTTCGGCCTCAAGGCCGATTGCCGGCAGTCCAACCGCGAAGGCGAGCTGATCGACTTCATCCACGAGGCGCATGGGCGCAAGATGAAGGGCATCATCGTCAACGCCGGCGGCTATTCGCACACCTCGATCGCGCTCCACGACGCGCTGCTCGCGGTGCAGATTCCCACCGTCGAAGTGCACGTGACCAACATCCACGCCCGCGAGAGTTTCCGTCACCATTCCTACACCGCGCGCGCGGCCTTCGCCTCGCTCTGCGGCTTCGGCATCGAGGGCTACCGCCTCGCCATCCAAGGCCTTGCGGCCAAGCTCGGCATCAAGCCCAAAGCCTGACGCTCCCTCTTCACCCAGAACATTCGGATCAAAGAACATGGCGCGCCAGCCAGACGACAAAGCAGCCGCAAAGTTTTCCAGCGACGATTCCGCGCTCGTCCGTGAGCTCGCCCTGCTGCTCGACGAGACCAGCCTCACCGAGATCGAGATCGAGCGCGCGGGCCTGCGCCTGCGCGTCGCCCGCAACATCAGCGTCGCCGCGACCATGCCCGTTCCGGCGGCGCATGCGGCTCCCGCGCAGGTCGCGGCACCGGCCGCGGCCCCTGCCGCTTCCGGGACAGACATGTCGAAGCATCCGGGCGCCGTGACCTCGCCGATGGTCGGCACCGCCTATTGGGCGCCGGAGCCCGGCGCCAAGCCGTTCGTCGAGGTCGGCGCGAAGGTGTCGGTCGGCCAGACCCTGCTGATCATCGAGGCGATGAAAACGATGAACCAGATTCCCTCGACCCGAGCAGGCACCGTGACGCAGATCCTGGTCGAGGACGGCCAGCCGGTCGAGTTCGGCGAAGCGCTGGTCATCATTGAGTGAGGGAGTGGCGAATAGCGCGTAGCGAATAGCTACTCGTTCATTTGCCATTCGCTATTCCCCATTCGCCCCCGAGGCACCATGTTCGACAAGATCCTCATAGCCAATCGCGGCGAGATCGCCCTTCGCATCCTGCGCGCCTGCAAGGAGCTCGGGATCGCGACCGTCGCCGTGCACTCCACCGCCGATGCCGACGCCATGCATGTGCGTCTGTCGGACGAGAGCGTCTGCATCGGCCCGCCGCCGTCGAAGGACAGCTATCTCAACATTCCGGCGCTCGTCACGGCTTGCGAAATCACCGGCGCGGACGCTGTCCACCCTGGCTATGGGTTCCTTTCCGAGAACGCGCGGTTCGCGGAAATCCTCGAAGAGCACAAGATCACCTTCATCGGCCCGACGTCCGAACACATCCGGATCATGGGCGACAAGATCGAGGCCAAGAAGACCGCCAAGCGGCTCGGCATCCCCGTGGTGCCCGGCTCCGACGGCGCGGTTGGTCCCAACGACGACGCGATGGCGATCGCGAAGAAAATCGGCTTCCCCGTGCTGGTGAAGGCGGCGGCCGGCGGCGGCGGCCGCGGCATGAAGGTCGCGCAGACCGAGGCGGATCTCCTGATCGCGCTGTCGACGGCGGCGAACGAGGCGAAATCCGCCTTTGGCGACGCTTCCGTTTACCTGGAAAAATACCTGCAGAAGCCGCGTCACATCGAGATCCAGATTCTCGGCGACGGCCGCGGCGGCGCGATCCATCTCGGCGAGCGCGACTGCTCGCTGCAGCGCCGCCACCAGAAGGTCTGGGAGGAAGGCCCCTCGCCCGTGCTGGCTGCGGCGGCGCGCGCCAAGATCGGCGAGACCTGCGCGAAAGCGATGCGCGAGATGAAATATCTCGGCGTCGGCACCATCGAGTTCCTGTTCGAGGACGGCGAGTTCTACTTCATCGAGATGAACACGCGCATCCAGGTCGAGCATCCCGTCACCGAGAGCATCACCGACATCGATCTCGTGCTGGAGCAGATCCGCATTGCCGCCGGCGGCGAGTTGCCGGCCAAGCAGAGCGAAATCCAGATCATCGGCCACGCCATCGAGTGCCGCATCAATGCGGAGAACCCGCAGACCTTCCGCCCCTCGCCCGGCCGGATCTCGCAGTACCACCCGCCCGGCGGGCTCGGCGTGCGCATCGATTCCGCTGTTTATCAGGGCTACCAGATCCCGCCTTATTACGACTCGCTGGTCGGCAAGCTGATCGTGCACGGCCGCAACCGGGCCGAATGCCTGATGCGGCTGCGCCGCGCGCTGGACGAGATGGTGGTGGAGGGCATCGAAACCACGCTGCCACTGTTCCGCGACCTGGTGCGCCAGGACGACATCATCAACGGCGACTACCACATCCACTGGCTGGAGCAGTACCTCGCCGGCAAGCCGGAACCTTCAGCGAAATAACTCGTCGGCCGACGGAACCCTTTGGCCCCAATCGCATTATGGACCGTTGGGGACAGTTCCAAGGGGCTATTTTGCACTTCACTCCGCGTAACAAGATGAGACCGTCGTGACGGCTGGAGAACAGCGGCGACGCGCATTTTGGCAGATCCTGCTGTTCACGGCGGGATTGCTCGTATTGACCGTGATCAGCGCCGGCTCCGTTTATCTCGTGAACAAGGCACGCGACGACAACAAATGGGTGATCCACACCATCGAGGTGGAGAACCAGGTCAATAACCTGCTGCTCGAGATCCGGCGCGCCGAGAGCGGCGCGCGGGGCTTTCTTCTCACCAGGGCCGCGATTTTCAAGACCGATCACGACAAGGCCGTCGCGGCCGTCATTCCCGCCCTCGACAGGGTCAAGGGCCTGACCGCCGACAATCCGGAGCAGCGTGACAATATCGAGAAGCTGAGCTCGGTGATCGAGTCTCGGCTCGGCCAGTTCTCGATGGAGATGGATCTCCTGAGCCAGGGACAGGCCGACAAGGCCGCCGCGCTCGTAAGCGAGGCCGCCGCCGCGGACACCACGGCCACGATCGGCCAGATCGCGACTGCGATGATGCAGGAGGAGGAACGGCTGTTTCGGCTCCGCTCTGCCAATGCCGACCGCAGCCAGACCCTGGCCGCCTCGATGACCGGCATCGGCTCCGGCCTCGTCGTCGTCCTGGCATTGGTCTCGATCTGCCTGGTGCGTCGCTCGGCCCGTGCCCGCGATGACGCCGAGACCCGCCTGCGCGACGCCAACCTGAACCTCGAGACTACCGTCGACGAGCGCACGGCAGACTTGCGCGAAGCCAACGACGAAATCCAGCGCTTTGCCTATATCGTCAGCCACGACCTGCGCTCGCCGCTGGTCAACATCATGGGCTTCACCAGCGAGCTCGAAGACTTGGGCAAGGACATCTTTCGGCGGATCGGAGGTCTCACGGGCGTGCCAGCAGACGGTCCACCTGTCGAGGTCGCGGACATTCCGCTCGATGGTCCCGACAAGCAGATGTCGGCGGATTTTTCCGAAGCGCTCGGCTTCATCAAATCCTCGATCGCGCGGATGGACCGGCTGATCTCGGCGATCCTGAACCTCACCCGCGAGGGGCGGCGCGAGTTCCATCCCGAAAAGATCGAGACTCGCGACCTCGTCGAGGCCATCGTCTCGTCGATGGCGCATCAGGCGGCCGAAGCGCGGGCCGAGATTCACATCGCGCCGCTGCCTGATATCGTCAGCGACCGCCTTGCACTGGAGCAGATCTTCTCCAATCTGATCGACAACGCGATCAAATATCTCAAGAACGGCGTGCCCGGCGAGATCACAATCCGCGGGCGCACCAAGCTCGGCTACGCCATCTTCGAAATCAGCGATAACGGCCGCGGCATCGACGCGAGGGATCACCAGCGGATTTTCGACCTGTTCCGCCGCGCGGGAACCCAGGACAAGCCCGGTCAGGGCATCGGCCTTGCCCATGTGCGTGCACTTGTGCGCCGCCTCGGCGGCACCATGTCGGTATCGTCGGAACTGAACGCGGGCAGCACCTTCACGATCACACTGCCCATCTCATGGAACGCCAGCAACCGGAACGCCGATAAATGACCCAGCCTGTCAGCATCATCATGATCGAGGACGACGAGGGCCACGCCCGGCTGATCGAACGCAATATCCGCCGTTCCGGCGTCAACAACGAGATCATCTCCTTCGCCAACGGCACCGAGGCGATGAAGCATCTGTTCGGCGCCGACGGCACCGGCCTCGCCCAGAAGGGCAACGCGCTGCTGATCCTGCTCGACCTCAACCTGCCCGACATGAGCGGGATCGATATCCTCAAGCAGATCAAGGAAAACAAATATCTCAAGGCCTCGCCCGTGGTGGTGCTGACCACGACCGACGACAGCCAGGAGATCAAGCGCTGCTACGAGCTCGGCTGTAACGTCTACATCACCAAGCCCGTCAATTACGAGAATTTCGCCAATGCCATAAGGCAGCTCGGCCTGTTCTTCTCGGTCATCCAGGTCCCGCCCGCCGCCTCATGACCCAACAGCGCACGCCAACACTGCTCTACATCGATGACGACGCCGCGCTCGCGCGCCTGGTCGATCGTGGCCTGACGCGGCGCGGCTACAAGGTCATCCATGCCGCCAGCGGCGAGGAAGGCCTCGAGCGTATTCGCAACGCCGGCGCACAGGGCTGCATCGATGTCGTAGCGCTCGACCAGTATATGCCCGGCCTCGACGGGCTCGAGACGCTCGAGCGGATCATGGCGATCCCGGATGCCCCACCCGTGGTGTTCGTCACCGCCTCGCAGGATTCCAGCATCGCCGTCACCGCACTCAAAGCCGGTGCCGCCGACTATCTCGTCAAGGACGTCAAGGGCGACTTCATCCCGCTGCTGCATGTCGCGGCCGAAGGCGCGCTGCGCCAGGCCGAGTTGCAGCGCGCGCGCGAGGAAGCCGAGGCCGAGATCCACGCCTCGCGCGACCGCTACGCCGCGCTTGCCGCCGAACGCGAGCTGTTGCTGCGCGAGGTCAATCACCGCGTCGGCAACTCGCTCCAGATCATCGCTTCGTTGCTGCACCTGCAGGCGAGCTCGGCCGCTCAGGACGAGGTCAAGGCTGCGCTGACCAACGCGATGGGCCGCGTCGCCGCCGTCGCCCAGGTGCACCGCCGCCTCTACACCTCGCAGGATCTGAAGAGCGTGGTGCTGAACCAATATCTGGAATCCCTGCTCGAGGATCTCAGGCGTTCCGCCGAAGGCAACCGCATGTCGCGCCTGACGGTGAAGGCCGAGCCGATCGAGATCGACCCGGACCGCGCGGTCGCCGTCGGCATCATCGTCAACGAGCTGGTGATGAACGCCGTGAAATACGCCTATCCCGACGGCGCCGGCCCCATTCATGTCGAGCTGACCTCGCAAGGCGACGATCTGCTGCTGTCGATCACCGACGATGGCGTTGGCAACAACGTCAAGGCCGATCCGCGCTCCACCGGCATGGGCCAGCGCATCGTCGCGGCCATGGCCTCGAAGCTGGACGCCACGGTCGAGCGCGATCCCGACCATTCCGGAACCCGCATCACCCTGCGGTTCGGCCGCGACCCGGTGGTATCGGGCAAGGCGAGCAGCGCAGCGGCGGGTTGATCCCCCATCGCACGCGCGTCGCGATCCTGCTATCATTGCGCACCATGACTTCGCGCGACTCCGCCTCGTCTGAAATCACGCCAGCCGTTCTGCTGCGCGCCTATGCCTGCGGCATCTTTCCGATGGCCGAGAGCGCCGACGACCCGACCCTGTTCTGGGTCGAGCCGGAAATGCGCGGCGTGATCCCGCTCGATGGTTTTCGTGTCGCCTCGCGCCTTGCGCGCACCGTGCGCTCGGATGCGTTTCGCGTCACCGTCAACACCGCGTTCAAGGCGACCATCGCGGGCTGCGCGGCGCCGCAGGCCGGGCGCGAGGACACCTGGATCAACAAGCGCATCCGCGACCTCTATGGCGGGCTCTACGACCTCGGCCATTGTCACAGCGTCGAGGCCTGGCAGGGCGATGACCTCGTCGGCGGTCTGTATGGCGTGAGCCTGGGGCGCGCTTTCTTCGGCGAGAGCATGTTTCACACCGCGCGCGATGCCTCCAAGGTCGCGCTGGTGCATCTGGTCGCGCGTCTCATCCATGGCGGCTTCGAGCTGCTCGACACCCAATATGTCACCGAGCACCTGAAGAGCTTTGGTGCGGCCGAGATCTCGCGGCGGCGCTACACCAGCCTGCTCGACAAGGCGCTCGCCGGCGAGCCCGGTGATTTCCTGCGGCTGTCCTCAGGCGATGCGATCCCGGGCGCGCGCGCGCTCGAGATCATCGCCTCTCGGCAATAAATCAGCCTTATCGGCTACCGAACCCGGGGGATTTGGCCTAGCGGCCAAACCCCGGGATACCGAACAGACCCGGCCGCTGCTCCGGCGGCGGAGGTGGCGGCGGCGGAGCCGGCTGCTGCGGCAGAGGCGGCGGCGGACGCTGCTGCACGGCCTGCTTGGGTGCGGCCTTCTTCTGTGCCGGAGGCGGCGGTGGCGGTGTGGCCGGCTTGGTCGCGGGATCAGGCGCCGCGGTCGCAATCGTCTGCTGCGGCTCTTTGCAGTCGGTCAGCCAGATATCGTAGATCGGGTGCTCGACGCCGTGCAGGCCAGGGCTTGCCGCATACATCCAACCGGAGAAGATCCGCTTTACCTCGCCCTGCAAGGTGATCTCGTCGACCTCGACGAAGGCGTCGGTGTTGGCCGCTTCCGTCGCGGGCCGCGTATAGCAGGCATCGGTCTTCACGCGCAGCGCACCGAACTGCACGGTCTCGCCGATTTCCTCGTCGAAATTGATGATGCGGCCCGTGATCTTGTCGAGGCCCGAGAAGGTCGCCTTCTTGTTCACGATCTTCTGGGCCGGCGGCTCGCTGACGACCTCGTCGCCCGGCTGGAGGCTGGCGGGGGCCTGCGGCACGGCGCCCTGCTGCGTCCCGCCTTTCTGTTGCGGCTGGCGCTGTCCGGGGGCACCGGGAGCAGCACCCGGCTGAGCGGGCGCGCCGGGCGGAGCAACGGCAACGGCGGGCGGCTGCGGAGCAACGGGAGAGCCCGGCGGCGGTGCCAGCGGCTGGGTCTCGACCGGTCCCGGCATGGCATTGCCCTGGCGCGGCATCGGGCGCGACGGCAGCACACGGCCCTGCGGCGGCAGCTCGGGCACCTCTTCGTCATCGTCAGGGGTCGGCTGCGGTTGCGGCTGCCCGCCACGGGGGATGGTCCCGGGCGGCCGCAGCGGCGGCGGATCGGAGAAGATCGTGCCGATCTGCGCCTGCGCAGGCGTCGCAACCGTCAGCGCGGTAGCGGCAAGCAGCGCCGCAAGGCCCGTCAGGGTAAAGGTTTTGAACATCTCGCGCGGCTTCAACAGCGAATCGGGCTTGTTGGACATTCTATAGGGGATACCGCCGCTCGCAGGCCATCCGGTTAACACGGCGAATACGGCGGGGAAAGGGCGGCATCCCTGCCCTGCCCGCCGCCCGCTGGCCAGACCGGCCCACGGATGGGATAGTTGGGAGGCTTCTCCCCGGGGCCGAAGCGGGCATCCCCCGAAAATCACGTCCAACGACAACCAGAACCTCAAGGGTCCCTCCCCCATGCCCGTCGTGCTCGATCCCGATGCCGCCGCCGTTTACAAGGCCTTCCAGGAGGCCGGCCGCCCCGCCTACGAGACACTGACCGCCGCGGAAGCGCGCGCCTACTACCTCCAGGCCCGCTTCGTCTCCAATCCCGAGCCGCCGGAACTTGCGCGCGTCGCGCCGCTGTCGATCCCGGCACCGCACGGGGCGATCCCCGCACGCATCTACGTGCCGAAGCAGTCGCACCTTAAGGACGGGCTGGCGCCTGCGCTGGTGTTCTTCCATGGCGGCGGCTGGGTGATCGGCGATCTCGACAGCCACGACGTCGTCTGCCGGCAACTGGCCGTCGCGGGCGCACTGATCGTCATCGCGATCGACTACCGGCTCGCGCCCGAGCACAAATTCCCCGCCGCCACTGACGATGCGATCGCCGCCACCAAATGGATCGCCGCGCACGCGCGCGAGCTCGGCATCGACGCCGCGCGACTCTCGATCGGCGGTGACAGCGCCGGCGGCAATCTCGCGGCCGTCGTTGCACTGGCGGCGCGCGATGGCGACGGCCCCGAGATCGCGGGCCAGGTGCTGATCTATCCCGCCGTCGATTTCGCCATGATGCATGGCTCGCACAGCGAGCCCGAGACCAGCGTGCTGCTGACGCATTCGGTGATCCGCTGGTTCCGCGACCACTATCTCAACGGCACCGCCGACATTCACGACTGGCGCGCCTCACCGGCACGCGCCGAAAGCCTCGCAGGCCTGCCGCCGGCCTATGTGCTCACGGCCGGCGCCGATCCCCTGCGCGACGAGGGCGACGACTATGCCGCGCGCCTGAAGCAGGCCGGCGTTGGTGTGACCTACCGGCACTTCCCCGGTCAGTTCCATGGCTTCTTCACCATGGGCAAATTGCTGCAACAGGCCAATGTCGCCGTGAGCGAAATCGGCGCTTGGCTCAAGGCACTGGGCTGACAACGCCATCCGAACGATGTCTGCGCTTCGAACGATCCTCGCCGTTCCCCTCCGCGGCCTGACCTGGCTCGGCGGCCAGGGCACGCGTGCGGTGGCCTCCGTCGTGTTCATTGCGATGGCAGTGCCGCCGCTCGGCATGTTGCTGCGGCCCTACATCACGGAGGCGATCCTCTGCCTGCTCTGCATCTCGTTCATGCGGGTCGATCTGGTGGCGCTATCAGGCCATCTGCGCCGGCCGGGGCTGGTGGCGACCGCGACGGCCTGGACCACGATCGGCGTGCCTGTCATCGTTGGCCTGGTCACACATGCAACGGGACTCGTCGAGCGCGCACCCGGCCTGTCGCTCGCCCTGATGCTGCAGAGCATGGCCTCGCCGATGATGGCGGCCCCAGCGCTCGCGGCGCTGATGGGGCTTGATTCCACGCTCGTGCTGGTGACGCTGGTGACGGCAACCGCGATCGTGCCCTTCACGGCGTCGCTGTTTGCGAGCCTCTTTCTCGGCAGCATGCTGAGCATCTCGCCGCTCACGCTCGGACTGAAGCTGCTCGGCATCCTGGCAACTTCGCTGCTTGCCGCGACCCTCATCCGCTGGCTGTTCGGTGCCGAGGCAATCCAGCGCCACAAGCAGCCGATCGACGGCCTCAACATCATCATCCTGCTGATCTTCGCGTCCGCAATCATGGGCGACGTGGCGCACGATCTCGTCGTCCAGCCGATCGTCACGATCAGCATCGCGGCGCTCGCCTTCGTGGTCTATTTCGCGCTGCTCGCCATCACGACCCTGCTGTTCCGCCGCATCGGCACCGAGCGCGCGCTGGCGGTTGGTCTGATGGTGTCCCAGCGCAATCTCGGCCTCATGCTCGCTGCGACCGCCGGCGCGCTGCCACCCACCACATGGCTCTATTTCGCGATGACCCAGTTTCCGATCCACCTTGCGCCCTACATGCTGATGCCGATCGCGCGGCGGCTGACGGCGCGTGAGAAACGTCACAGTTGACCGCCGCCTTAGCTGGCACACTGACTGACGGCGCAACCGACCGATAACGGGTGCAAACATGCGATGGCCTTACGGGTACCCGACGCGCGCTGACGTTCTGGGCGTCCTGTTCGCCCTGGTGCTGGTGTGCCTCTGCGCATTTGTTTACGTCCAATATCCCCTCTTCCGTCAGCCCTCCGGATTTGGTCCCGACTGGACTTGCCAATCCATGCCCAAGGGCGATCCGGTCTGCATCAAGAAGCCGGGTCGCTGAACACGCGCTCAAAGCATCGACCAGCCTTGATGTGCATCAAACGGTCGGCTATCGAAGCGGCTAGTGATTGAGGCCTTCCTCACTGGCCAGCGTCGGAGCAAGACATGGTGCGACTTGCTATTAAATTTTTGATCATCGCTGGTCTTGGCGCCGGTCTTGGTGCCACGGCTCACGCCGAAGACGCCGACGTCGGCAAGGGAGAATTCCAGTCTTCGTGCGCGAGCTGTCATGGCACGGATGCGAGGGGCAAAGGACCGGTCAGCAGCCAGCTCAAGGTGCCGCCTCCCGATCTCACGGTCCTGGCCAAGAACAACAACGGCGAATTTCCCACAAGCGCTGTCTATGGAATCATAGAGGGATCGAAAACAATTCCCGCTCACGGCAATCGTGAAATGCCGATCTGGGGCGAACGTTTCAACCCCATCGTCAACCTGCCGCACTATGTCGACCCGTCTTATTGGAAGCTGGCCGGACCGGATCAAAGCCCTGAGGTCGTCGTGAAAAAGCGCATCCTCTCTGTGATCGATTATCTCAGTCGTATCCAGCAAAAGTAAAAGCCGTCTCGCTCTGACTGCCTGGATGGAGCATTTACCGTCACGCGTCTTGTTGCTCGCACTTGGGTTCAATTCCCGCTGACCGGCGGATCAAGTTCGGGGAATGATGCCTTCAGGCGAGGCCCAGCGAAATCCAGAAAGGCACGGAGCTTCAACGGCATCAGCGTTTGAGCGCCGTAGACAATATGCACCGGTAGCAGCTGCGGCTCGAACGGACGCAGGATCAGACGAAGCGCGCCGGCAGCGACAGCCTCGGCAACCTGGTACGACAGCACGTGAGTGATGCCGGCGGATGCGATTGCAGCAGTAATCGCGGCGTCCGCCGTATTCACGGAAAACCGCGGACGGATCGGCAGGATCTTCGCCTGTTTCCCGCGCCCGAAATTCCACAGATTGTTCGAATATACGCCTTCAAACATGATGCAATCGTGCTGTTCGAGCGCCGCTGGCGTTTCCGGCGTGCCCCTCGACGCGAGATATTCCGGACTCGCGCAGGTGACCCAGCCAACCTCTCCAATTCGGGTCGCGATCATGCTGCTGTCCGGGAGCAACCCGATTCGAATAGCGGCGTCGACTTGGTCATCGACCAGATTGACGAAGCGATCGGCTAAGACCAATCGCGCGTTGATATCGGGATATGCCTTGAGAAAGTCGAGCAGAACCGGTTCGACATGAATGCGACCAAACACGACCGGCGCAGTAATCGTGAGATGACCGCGTGGCGCACGATATTCGCCCGAGGCGACACGCTCGATGTCATCGATGTCGTCCAAAATCCGCCGACTGGCTGCAACATAGGCGAGACCCGCTTCGGTCAGCGCGAGCTTGCGGCTGGTCCGGACCACCAGCTGCGTGCGCAATCGCACTTCGAGCTCCGAGATTTTTCGGCTGACCGTCGCCAGAGGCATGCCCAGCGCCCGCGAAGCCGCCGAAAGACTGCCGCCATCTACTGCGGCGACCAAGGCCGCCATTGCATCGAGTCTATCCATAGATGTTTCCAAATTTGGAATGTTGCTTCCAACAAATAGCGTCTATTCCCAAAAATGGAAGGAACTAGGTTCCTGGCACTGTCCATGTCCCTTTTGAAAGCCAAGGAACCTCACGATGTCCCGCATTCCAACGCCAGCCACGATCGCTGAAGCCCCCGAAAAGTCCCGCCCCTTGCTGGAAGCCGTAAACAGCCAAGTCGGCTTCGTGCCCAACATGTTTCGCCTGATCTCGACAAGCCCGCAGGCGCTGGAGGGCTACCTCGGTCTTTCCGGCGCAATCGGCAAAGGGGCACTGCCGGCCGCGACCCGCGAGCGTATCGCGCTCGCTGTCGCCGAGGTGAATGGCTGCAGCTATTGCCTGTCGGCACATACTCATTTCGGCAGGAATGCCGCTCATCTCGATGACGCCGAGATAACCGCAAACCGCAGCGGGAGATCGAACGATCCGAAGGCCGACGCTGCGGTCAGCTTTGCCGCAAAGGTGGCGCGCGCTCGCGGCCATGTCGCGGAAGCGGATCTCTCGGCGGTGAGGCTTGCCGGCTACACCGATGCACAGGTGATCGAGATCGTGCTCCACGTCGCCCTGAACACCTGGACCAACTACGTCAACGAAGTGTTCAAGACCGACATCGACTTTCCCGTCGTCGAGGCTCGGGCGGCCTGACCGCACTGCCGCCGATCGAACAGGCCGGGTGTCGGCGGCGTGACCGACACCCTTTCCCCTTCAGACACACAAAAAAGAGACCATGACAATGCGTTTCAGCCCTCTCGCCGCGCTCGTCGCCGCGATCATCTCCTCCACCGGCCCGGTTGCGATCATCGCGCCGGCGCACGGGCAAACACCGGCCGCCACGACCACCACGGTCGCCGCAACCCAGGTCAGATACGGAACGATGCAAGTCGACGGCCTCAACATCGCCTATCGCGAGGCCGGCGACCCCAGCAATCCGAAGCTCGTGTTGCTGCACGGATGGCCATCGTCATCGCATCAATACCGCGATCTCATCGTTGCACTGGCTCCCCGGTTTCACGTCGTTGCTCCCGATTATCAGGGGTTCGGCAACAGCGACCGGCCGGATCCCGCGACCTATCACTATTCGTTCGAAGCGATTTCCGTGACGATGGAGAGGTTTCTCGCCGCCAAAGGTTTCGACCATTACGGCCTCTTCATGCAGGACTATGGCGGGCCGGTCGGCTTCCGCGTCATCGGACGCAATCCGAGCGCTCTCGATTGGCTGATCATCCAGAACACCAATGCCTATGAAAGCGGATTCACCCCGGCCTGGGACGCATTCCGCAAGGCGCTATGGGTCAATCGATCTGCCGAAACCGAAGCTCCGCTCGCGGCGTTCAACACTCACGATGGCATCAAGGGCGTCTATCTCGCGGGCGCAGCTCACCCCGAACTGATCAGCCAGGATGCCTGGGAATCGGACGATGGATTCATGCGCAAGCCAAACGGCCTGCGGCTGAACCTCGACCTGTTCTACGACTACCGGACCAACGTAGAACTCTATCCGAAATGGCAGAAATTCCTGCGCGATCGCCAGCCCAAGACAGTGATTTTCTGGGGCGAGCGTGATCCGTTCTTCACCCCGGAAGGCGGCGAGGCCTATCTGAAGGACTTGCCCAAGGCGGAAATGCACCGGCTGAATGCCGGTCATTTCGCAACCGAAGACAATCTGCCTTACATCTCCGAGCACATCATTTCGTTCTACGACAAGAATGTGAGGTCGAAGAAGTAGCTGCGCTGCGCCAACACCGCGCGGGCGACGGTCGCCAGCGAAGCTGATGGCGACCGTCGCGCTTTTTCAACGAACGCAAGCCAGACGACTATCCCGGACCAGGCGTCTGGGGCTGTTGACGCGCGCTACCCCGCCCGTGCCGCGCGCCGCAGCGCCTGCGGCGGCTGGCCAAAAGCGCGGATGAAGGCGCGGCGCATGCGCTCGGGGTCACCGAAACCTGTCGCTTCGGCCACGCGCTCGATCGCCTCGCGCGAGGACTGCACGCGCTCGCGGGCGGCCTCGATCCGCAACCGCTCGATCGCCTTGGACGGCGTCGTGCCGGTCTCCGCGGCAAAGGCCCGCGCGAAATGCCGCGCGCTCATGCCGGCGCGATCGGCGAGGTTTTCCACCGTCAGCGGCGCGTCGAGATTTTCCCGCGCCCACGACAACAGCCCGCCGAAGCGGCCGTTCGGCGTCTTCAATTCCAGCAGCGACGAGAATTGCGACTGGCCGCCACTGCGGCGATGGTAGAGCACGAGTTGGCGCGCGGTCGCCTGCGCGACCTCCTCGCCGTGATCGTCGGTGATCATCGCGAGCGCGAGGTCGATGCCGGCACTGATGCCCGCCGAGGTCCAGACATTGCCGTCGCGGGTGAAGATCTGGTCCGGCTCGAACTTGACCCTGGGATAGCGCGCGACGAAATCGCGCGTCCGGCCCCAATGCGTGGTGGCGCGGCGGCCGTCGAGCAGGCCGGCTTCGGCGAGAACATAGGCGCCCGAGCAGACGCTGGCGATCCGCACGCCGCGCTTCGCCAGCCGCTGCACGAAGGCGATCGTCGTCTTGCAGCGCGCCGCCACTCCCACGCCCTCGCCGCCCGCCACCACCAGCGTCGTGATCGCCCGCGCCGACTTGAAATCCTGCGCCATCATCTCGACGCCCGACGAAGAGCGCACCGGCCCGGCGTTCAGCGCCAGCACGCGGATCGCCGACGGCTTGCCAGCATAGCGTCCGCCGACTTCAAAGGCCGAAATCGGGCCGGCTGCATCGAGCAGCTGGAAATCCGGGAAGATCAGGATGCCGATCATGGTCATGTCCGAAAGAGAGGGAATTACGCCATTTTGGACAACAAGGCATCATGCCAGATTGGCCCCGTCAAGCACTTCATTGGAGACTCTCATGTCCGCACCGCTTCAGATCGGTCTTCTGGTGTTTCCGCGCGTCACCCAGCTCGACTTCACCGGGCCGCTGCAGGTGTTTTCGTCCGTCCCCGGCGCGACTATGCACCTGATCTGGAAGACGCTTGATCCGGTGCCGAGCGATTCCGTGCTGATGCTGACGCCAACGGTGACCTTCGCCGATTGTCCGCAGCTCGATGTGATCTGCATTCCCGGCGGTTTCGGCACCGATGCCCTCCTCAACGACGAGGAGACCCTCGACTTCGTGCGCAGGCAGGCTGCGGGCGCCAAGTTCGTCACGTCGGTCTGCACGGGATCGCTGGTGCTGGGCGCGGCCGGGCTTCTCAAGGGCTACAATGCCGCGACCCATTGGAGTGCGATGGAGATGCTGGCGCTGTTCGGCGCGACGCCGACGAAAACGCGCGTCTGCGTCGATCGAAACCGCGTCACGGGCGGCGGCGTCACCGCGGGAATCGATTTTGCCTTGACGCTAGTCTCGCTGCTGGTCGACCGCACCACTGCGGAAGCCATCCAGCTTCGCCTCGAATACAATCCCGCACCGCCCTTCAATGCCGGCTCGCCTGAGACGGCGCCGGCCGAGGTGCTCGCGCTGATGAAGGAGCGCGTCGCGCCATTCCAGGCGCGGCGCCTGGACGCCGCCAGACGCGCAGCCGAGCGGGTGATGTAAACGCGGCTCTCGTGTCCCGGACGCGGTGCAGCGTGCAACGCTGCTCCGCGGAGCCGAGACACGAGATACCCCCAAAAGAAAGAAAAAGGCCGCTCGGTTTCCCGAGCGGCCTTTCCTGTCTCACGGCGGCGCACATTCTCATCGGGCGATGTCGGAGCTTCCAGACCGGGGGCCTATCTCCCGATCGAGTCCTTCCTCGGCGGCCGCTGCATCTCGGGACAGTCGCGAACTGTTGCCCGAACCGAACGCGATGGTCTCCCATCTCCGTAAGATGGTTCATTGAGCCGCATCGCTCGATCAGGCGCAACGCCGACGCCAACAGCATCCCCGCTGATCCCGCTGTCCACAGCGAGATCATCAGGATGCGTGTGCATCCAATCCGGTAGTGAGGTGATGAAGAGAGCTGGGGCTAGCCAGGTGTCCAGGGCTGGTAGTCGCCGGTCGCCTTGGGGCGCTTGCCGCTGCCAAGTGTCGAGCCGGGCGGACGATAGGCCTTGGCCGTACCCGTTGGATTCGGCTGGTGCGGCTTCTGCCATTCACGCGGCTGGTAGTTCTCCTCGGTCGGCGGCACGTCGACGACGTGATGCATCCAGCCATGCCAGCCTGTCGGGATGCGGCTCGCTTCCGCATAGCCGTTATAGATCACCCAACGTCGCTCGAACCCGAGCGTCGGGTCGATCTTGCCGCCGCGGGTGCGGTAGTAGCGGTTGCCCTGCTCGTCCTCACCGACCAGCTCTCCGAACCTGGAGGTCCAGAGTTGCGTGCCAAAGGTCTGGCCGTTCCACCAGGTGAAGAGCTTGAGGAAGAATTGTTTCATGCGGCATGGGCCCTGCTTCGTGGGGTCCTGATGCCATCCGGACGGCCAAATGTCCAGTTCGGCCGCCGCGGCCGTGCCCCGGCCCAAACGCGGTGACACCCCTCGGCCGCCGCGGAACGGGCGCGATCCATTCATGCCGGGTACAGGCGCGCCATGGAAATCTGCACCTCATGCGCAAACCGGCGTGATCCCAGGAACTGTAACCCTTTCAAGGGATTTGCTTCCGGGAAAGGAGTTTGAACATGAAAAGTCTGAGAGCTTTGAGTGCGGCCGCAGCGCTGGCACTGGTTCTTCCGATCGCGACCCCGAGCTTCGCCCAGGGCCACGGTGGCCACGGCGGCGGAGGCGGTGCTCACTTCGGCGGTGGCGGCGGCGGCGTTCACTTCGGTGGTGGGCGTACCCACATGGGCGGCGGCAGCTTTGGCGGCGGCCCCCGGTTTGGCGGTGGCGGCGGTAATTTCGCAGCCAGCGCGGCAGTGCGCCCGAGCGGCGGACCCGCCTTTGGCGGCGGTGGCCGCAACTTCGCAGCAGCCGGCGGCCACTGGAATGGCGGCGGCGGCAACTGGCACGGCGGCGGCTGGCATCATCGCGGCGGCGGCTTCTGGCCCGGCGTCGCAGCAGGTGCCGCGATCGGCGCGATCGGCTCGTCCTACGCCTATTACGGCGGCGGCCCGTACTATGGCGATTCCTACTATGCCGACGACAGCTACTATGATGACGGTCCGACCGTCGCCGTCGTACCCGACAGTGGCGACGCGTCGGCCTATTGCGCCCAGCGCTACCAGTCCTACGACCCGGCGTCCGGCACCTATCTCGGCTATGATGGCCTGCGCCATCCCTGCCCCTGAGGCGGCCTGAATTATTCGAGAGCGGCGCCGGATCTCGGCGCCGCTCTTGTTTTGCCGGTGCAGGCGCCTGAACAGTCTTCACCGACCGCGCAGATTCGTCTCAACCTTTCATTGAAATCCGACGAAATTCACCTGCAGCCCGGGCTGCCGACATCAGGAACGCGCAGAGGCGCTATGCATTGCGCCGTGCATATCTATTTCGGTCCAATCCAAATTGACCCGGCGCACGATTCGCCTATATCACCAGTCGCTGTGGGGACTTCGATCTACTGGGAAATGTCATGCCGCGTATCCTCGTGGTAGATGACGATCCGATGGTCGGCGCGACCATCGAGGTCCTCCTTCTACGTCAGGGCTTCGACGTCACGCTGACTGACGGCGGCGAAACGGGGCTTGCTGCGCTGGAAGCGCAGACGTTTGACGTGATGCTGGTTGATATCTTCATGCCGCATATGCGCGGCTTCGAATCCATCCGCATCTTTCACGAGCGCGCCCCTGCGATCCCGTTGATCGCCATGTCGGGCTACGCCTTTGCCTCTTCCGCCTCGCCTTCTCCGGACTTCCTGCGCATGGCGCTGGAACTCGGTGCGACACGCTGCCTGCGCAAACCTTTCACGCCCGAGGCGCTCCTGACCGCGGTCCGGGAATCCCTCAGCGAGAGCGCACCGCCGAAGGACCAGAAAGAAGCACCTTGATCCCTTCGCAGCGTGTCATTCTCGGTGCTGGACTTGCAATCCTCCTGCTCATCACCGCCGCCTCGATCGGCCTGGACGTCAAGTCGCGGTCGGATGCGGCCTGGGTCAACCACACCGTCGAGGTGCTGAGAAAGATCTCGGATCTGCGCGCGCTGATCCGCCGCGCCGAAAGCGCCGCGCGCGGTTACGAGATCTACCGGAGCTCGAGCTTCAACGACGAATTCCAGGCGGCGCATGCCCAGATCGCGCCCGCCCTCGCCGACCTCAAGCGCGGCTTGCGCGACAATCCCGATCAGATCGCGCTGCTCGAGGCCACTGGGCCGCTGGTGCTGCGCCGGGTCGACATCGCCGCCGAGGCGATGCGCCTGCGCGCGGCGAACGATGCGGCGGGGATTGCCGCACTCAATGGCAAGGCCGAAGGCCGCGGCCTGATGGACACGGTGATGAGCGCTCTCGACCGCCTGAGTTCAGGGGAGGAACGGCTGCTTAGCGTGCGATCGCAGGATTCACGCCGCACCAGCATCGTCCTCCTCGGCATCGACGTGATCGGCGCAATGGTGATCCTGTTGCTGGTCGTGATGATGATGCGCGAGAGCCAGCGCACCACCGTGCAGCTTCAGAGCTCGCTGCACGAGACGCAAGCCGCAAAGGAGGCGCTCGAAGCCGCCGTGGCCGAACGCACCGAGCACCTCGTCACCGCCCATGACGAGCTGCGCCTGTCGGTCAACGTGCTGCAGAGCACGTTCCGCAGCATGGCGGAGGCCGTGCTGGTGATCGACAAGGAGGGCACCGTGCTGCTGTCCAATCCGGCGGCCGAGCGGATGCTGCTGCATCGCACCGGCATGAGCCTTGGCAATCTGCGCACGCTGTCCGACGTACTCCATGGCGACGGCGTCACACCGCTCAAGTCCGATGAGCTGCCGTCGGTGCGCGTGCTGCGCGGCGAGGAGTTCGAAGATCTCGAGATGATCGTGCGCCCGTACAGCGGCAACGGCGCGCGCCATCTGATGATCAGCGGCCGGCCGATGCGCGACGGGCAAGGCAACATCTCCGGCGCGGTGCTGGTCTATCACGACGCCACCGCCTCGCGCGACACCGAGCGGCAATTGTATCAGTCGCAGAAGCTCGACTCGATCGGCAAGCTGACCGGCGGTGTCGCGCACGACTTCAACAACATGCTGACCGTGATCTCGGGCAATACCGAGACTTTGGTGGCGGGCCTGAAGGGGCAGCCCGAGCTGCAGCGCACCGCGCGCCTGATCGACGATGCCGCCGCGCGCTGCGCCGAGCTGATCCAGCACCTCTTGGCCTTCGCGCGCAAGCAGCCGCTGCAGCCGCGCGACGTCGACATCAACAGCGCCATCTCCGATATCGCCAAGCTGTTGCGCCCCACGCTCGGCGAGCAGATCCAGATCGAGACCGTGCTGGAACAGGGGCCGATGACCTCGCACATCGATCCGTCGCGCCTCACCAACGCGGTGCTCAACATGGCGATCAATGCCCGCGACGCCATGCCCAACGGCGGCAAGCTGCTGCTCGAGACCCATCACGTCGTGCTGGACGAAGCCTATGCGCAGGCCAATGCCGACGTCCGGCCCGGTCCCTACGTCATGCTCGCGGTCAGCGACACCGGCACCGGCATGCCGCAGGGCGTGCAGGAGAAGGCGTTCGAGCCGTTCTTCACCACCAAGGAGTTGGGCAAGGGCTCGGGCCTCGGCCTCTCCATGGTCTACGGCTTCGTCAAGCAGTCCGGCGGCCACATCAAGATCTACAGCGAGGAAGGCCACGGCACCACGATCAAGCTCTATCTGCCGCCGGGCCAGGGCACGACGGAAACGACCGCCTCGCTCGCGCCACAGGCCGAAGGCGGCGCCGAGACGATCTTTGTCGTCGAGGACGACAATCTGGTGCGCACCTTCGTCACCGCGCAGCTGCAGAGCCTCGGCTACAAGACCGTCGCCGCCGCCGACGGCAAGGCGGCGCTGCAGCTGATCGACACCGGCCAGGCCTTCGACCTGCTCTTCACCGACGTCGTCATCCCCGGCGGCATGAGCGGGCGCGAGCTCGCCGACGAAGTGGCCAAACGCCGGCCGGGTGTGAGAGTGCTCTACACCTCCGGCTACACCGACAACGCCATCGTCCACCACGGCAAGCTCGACGACGGCGTGCTGCTGCTGACCAAACCCTATCGTCGCAACCAGCTGGCGGACATGATCCGCAAGGCGCTGAATGGCGGCGCGATGGCAGCCGGCTAGTCTAGCGCGTCGCCAGCACGACCGCCGCCAGCGTGAAGACCAGCCCGGCGATCTGCCCTGCCCCGAGCGGCTCGTGCAGCGCGAGCGCGGACGCCACCACGCCGATCACAGGCACCGCCATCGTCCCGATCGCGGCGACCGAGGCCGGCAGGCGGGCGAGTGCCGCGAACCAGCTGACATAGGCGATGCAGAACTGCACCACGGTCGAATAGACCAGCAGCCACCAGCCAACCGGCGTCACCTTGTCCAGATGCGAGGTCTCGACCAGGAGGCCGACGATCGAGATCGGCAGGCAGCCGATGCCGATCTGCCAGGCCGCGGCCGTGATCGGCGGCAGATGGATCGGGTACTTCTTTGAGAACACCGTGCCGATTGCAAAGCCGAGCGCGCCTGATAGCGCCATGATGATCCCCGGCAGCTTCTCGGCGCTGGCGGCAATGCCGTTGCCGCCCATGATCGAGGCGAGCCCGGCAAAGGCCATCACCAGCCCGAGCGTGCGCAGCACCGTCGGCCGCTCCCCGAGCACCGGCCAGGCGATCAGCGAGGCCCAGACCGGCATGGTGTAGGCGATCAGCGCGGCTTCACTGGCCGGCAGCCAGAGCAGCGCCAGCCCCATCAGCACCATCCAGCCGGTGACGTTGAGCATGGCCGCCGTCATCAGCCGCGGCCAGATGGCGGACGCCACCTTCAGGCTGTCGCCGCGCACCAGCGCGAGTGCCGCCAGCAGCACGGCGCCGAGCACGCCGGTGACGCCGCGGAGCGTCAGCGGCGGCAGCTCGCCGATCAAAAATTTCGTCACCGGCCAATTGAAGCCCCAGCCGATCGAGGTGATCGCAAGGAACATCAGGCCGGCCGGGGCGATGCGTGGCCGCAGCCCCGGTCTGGTCGAATCAAGCATGTGGGTAGTCCGGCAAGTCAGAGCCTCAGCTTGGCCCGGATTCGGCCCCCGCGTCACCACCCCGGCGGGCATGCCTGCCCTCAGCTTCCGTACCACTACGTGAGTCCCGCTGACGCAATCCCGTTGCCCAAAAATATACCTGCCCTGTGAACAGCGGGATGAAGGGTCCGTAGGGTCACGGGATGCAAATTTTTTCGGTTGGGAATCCCTGAGGACTCACTGATACTTGGGCACACAATAGGTGAGGCCTTGCCCCCTGTTATCCCCCGCAATCCACCATATTTAGTATTTGATTCAGGAACTCGCACTAGTTCTTGACGGGCGCAACGGAGAGTCCTAGCTTTCGGTCCGTTCGGCGCGAGTGAGTTTGCGTCCCGCCGGCACTCCCCCAAAGGGTCCGCAGAACTGCACTCCGCCAAGCCAGACGAAGGCAGCGGGACGAGGGCTCGTCTGCCCTGTCGACGGGGACTTTTCGGGCGCCAGAACGGGCCGGCAACAGGCTCGGAAGGCATAGGTAGACGTAGCGGCGTTGTGGGGCGTTTGAACGCATGTCGGGCTCATCCCCTTGGGGGCGGACGGACCTGGACATGCCGGCGGATGAGAGGTGCACGCACCCGACATCCCCGGGAGAAACTGGGCCGGAAACCACCGGCTGAACTGCGGTGCCTTTGGGCCGATAAGGCCTGGGTGGAAACGCGAAACGAAATAGCGACCCGGATGCCTCCAACGAGAGGCCGATCCGGTCAAAGATAAGGACGGGGCAAGACCATGCGGATTGAGCGGCGCCACACCACTTCGGGACAGTCACCTTATGCGGGAATCGAATTCCGGCTGACCACGTCGGAGATCAGGAATCCCGACGGCTCGGTCGTGTTTAAAATGGACGGCGTCGAGGTCCCGACCGCATGGTCGCAGGTCGCCTCCGACGTGCTCGCCCAGAAATACTTCCGCAAAGCCGGCGTCGCCGCGCGCCTGAAGAAGGTCGAGGAGGAATCCGTCCCCTCGTTCCTGTGGCGCTCCGTGCCCGACACCGATGCCCTTGCCGCCCTGCCCGAGAAAGAGCGCTTCGTCAGCGAGCTCTCGGCCAAGCAGGTGTTCGACCGCCTCGCCGGCTGCTGGACCTATTGGGGCTGGAAGGGCAAGTACTTCTCGTCCGACGAGGACGCGCAGACCTTCTACGACGAGCTCCGCTACATGCTCGCCATGCAGATGGTCGCGCCGAACTCGCCGCAATGGTTCAACACCGGCCTGCACTGGGCCTATGGCATCGACGGCCCCGGCCAGGGCCACTATTACGTCGACCCCTTCACCGGCAAGCTGACCAAGTCCAAGTCGGCCTATGAGCATCCGCAGCCGCACGCCTGCTTCATCCAGGGCGTCGGTGACGACCTCGTCAACGAAGGCGGCATCATGGACCTCTGGGTCCGCGAAGCCCGCCTGTTCAAATACGGCTCCGGCACCGGCTCCAACTTCTCGCGCCTGCGCGGCGAAGGCGAGAAGCTGTCGGGCGGCGGCCGTTCGTCGGGCCTGATGAGCTTCCTGAAGATCGGCGACCGTGCGGCGGGCGCCATCAAGTCGGGCGGCACGACGCGCCGCGCGGCCAAGATGGTCGTCGTCGACGTCGATCACCCCGACATCGAGACCTATATCGACTGGAAGGTGAAGGAGGAGCAGAAGGTTGCCGCCCTCGTCACCGGCTCCAAGATCAACCAGAAGCACCTCAAGGCGGTGCTGAAGGCCTGCGTGAACTGCGAAGGTTCGGGCGACGATTGTTTTGACCCGGAGAAGAACCCTGCCCTGCGCCGGGAAATCAAGCTGGCTCGCCGCTCGCTGGTGCCCGATAACTACATCAAGCGCGTCATCCAGTTTGCGAAGCAAGGCTACAAGGACATCCAGTTCGACGTCTATGACACCGACTGGGATTCGGAAGCCTATCTCACCGTGTCCGGCCAGAACTCCAACAACTCGGTCTCGCTGAAGGACGACTTCCTGCGCGCCGTCGAAACCGATGGCGACTGGAACCTGAACGCCCGCACCTCGAAGAAGGTGACGAAGACGCTGAGGGCGCGCGACCTCTGGGAAAAGATCGGCTACGCCGCCTGGGCCTCGGCCGATCCCGGCCTGCACTTCAACACTACCATGAACGACTGGCACACCTGCAAGGCGTCCGGCGACATCCGCGCGTCGAACCCGTGCTCGGAATACATGTTCCTGGACGACACCGCCTGTAACCTGGCGTCCGCGAACCTGCTGACCTTCTACAACACCGAGACCAAGCAGTTCGACGTCGCCGGTTACGAGCACCTCTGCCAGCTCTGGACCATCGTGCTCGAAATCTCCGTGATGATGGCGCAGTTCCCCTCGCGCGCGATCGCCGAGCTCTCCTACGAGTTCCGCACGCTCGGCCTCGGCTACGCCAATATCGGCGGCCTGCTGATGACCATGGGTCTCTCTTATGACTCGAAGGAAGGCCGCGCGCTCTGCGGCGCGCTGACCGCCGTCATGACCGGCATCACCTACAAGACTTCGGCCGAGATGGCGGCTGAACTGGGCACCTTCCCCGGCTACAAGAAGAACGCCGCGCACATGCTGCGCGTCATCCGCAACCACCGCCGCGCCGCACATGGTGAGGCCTCAGGCTACGAGGCGCTCTCCGTCAACCCGGTGCCGCTCGACCACGCCTCGTGCCCGCAGGCAGACATCGTCACCCATGCGAAGGCTGCCTGGGATGCGGCGATCGAGCTCGGCGAAAAGCACGGCTATCGCAACGCCCAGACCACGGTGATCGCGCCGACCGGCACGATCGGCCTGGTGATGGACTGCGACACCACCGGCATCGAGCCCGACTTCGCTCTGGTGAAATTCAAGAAGCTCGCCGGCGGCGGCTACTTCAAGATCATCAACCGTGCGGTCCCCGCGGCGCTGCGCGCGCTCGGCTATCGCGAAGCTGATATCGCGGAGATCGAAGCCTACGCCGTCGGCCATGGCTCGCTGTCCAACGCGCCCGGCATCAACGCCTCGACCCTGAAGGCCAAAGGCTTTACCGATGAAGCCATCGCCAAGGTCGAGAAGGCCCTGCCGACCGCCTTCGACATCAAGTTCGCCTTCAACAAGTGGACCTTTGGTGAAGACTTCATTCGCGACCAGCTGGGCATCGGTGCTGAAGCCATTGCGGCTCCGGGCTTCGACCTCCTCCAGGCCGTCGGCTTCACCAAGCGCGAGATCGAGGCGGCCAACGTCCACATCTGCGGCGCGATGACGGTGGAAGGTGCTCCGCATCTGAAGGCCGAGCACTATTCGGTGTTCGACTGCGCCAATCCCTGCGGCAAGATCGGCAAGCGCTATTTGTCGGTCGAGAGCCACATCCGCATGATGGCGGCAGCTCAGCCCTTCATCTCGGGTGCGATCTCCAAGACCATCAACATGCCGAACGACGCGACGGTCGAGGACTGCAAGTCCGCCTACATGCTGTCGTGGAAGCTGGCGCTGAAGGCCAACGCGCTCTATCGCGACGGCTCCAAGCTCAGCCAGCCGCTCAACTCGCAGCTCATCAGCGATGACGAGGACGAGGACGATGCGGTCGAGACGCTCTACGAGAAGCCGATGGCGGCGCGCGCTGCCCAGGTCTCGGAGAAGATCGTCGAGAAGCTGGTCGAACGCATCGTCGTGATGCGCGAGCGCGAGAAGATGCCGGATCGTCGCAAGGGCTACACCCAGAAGGCGGTCGTCGGCGGACATAAAGTCTATCTCCGCACCGGCGAATATGACGACGGCCGTCTCGGCGAGATCTTCATCGACATGCACAAGGAAGGCGCGGCGCTGCGCTCCTTCATCAACAATTTTGCGATCGCGGTCTCCCTCGGTCTGCAATACGGCGTGCCGCTCGACGAATATGTCGACGCCTTCACCTTCACCCGCTTCGAGCCGGCGGGCCCCGTGCAGGGCAACGACAGCATCAAATACGCGACCTCGATCCTCGACTACGTCTTCCGCGAGCTCGCGGTGAGCTACATGTCGCGCTTCGATCTCGCCCATGTCGATCCGACCGAGTCGAACTTCGACGCGCTCGGCAAGGGCGTCGAGGAAGGCAAGGAGCCTGACGAGACCCAGCACGCGACCAAGCTGGTCTCGCGCGGCCTCACCCGCTCCCGCACCGACAACCTCGTCGTGATGCGCGGCGGCTCGGCCGCGGTCGTCTCCGGCAGCGACAACGCGCCATCAGGCGGCAGCAAGGTCACCTCGCTCGCCTCGCACGGCGCGAGCGCCCGGGTCGGCGACGTCCTGGAAGGCGCGGTCGCGCTGAAGCAGGAAGTCGCCCACGACCTCTCCCCCACGGAGAAGCTGGAAGCGCTCCAGTGGAGCAAGGCCGGCAGCGCCGCAACGGTCGCGGCCCCCAGCAAGGCCGAGCGCCGCGCGGAAGCCAAGGCCAAAGGCTACGAAGGCGAGATGTGCAGCGAGTGCGGCAATTTTACACTCGTGCGGAATGGTACGTGCATGAAGTGCGATACTTGCGGAAGTACAACCGGGTGCAGTTGATTATGCCGACTGACGAGATCGAGGCGGTGAGGTCTAAATAACACCTCCCCGATTTCGTTATGCCGAACCGA